>Ga0209123_1000276_pt1 | contig 73045 bp, 44 predicted proteins | sample BarGraIncu00431A_FD_184500 | JGI IMG/M metagenome (GOLD analysis project Ga0209123, IMG submission 184500) | Arctic peat soil microbial communities from Barrow, Alaska, USA - Barrow Graham LP Incubations 004-31A (SPAdes) (version 2) | ecosystem: Environmental > Terrestrial > Soil > Wetlands >... | reverse complement strand
ACTTCACCAAAAAATTTAGCTTCCTTGATGGCATTCGAAGCCCAGGTACCTGTATCCAGAAATGAAGCTTTCTTTTCAAGGTAATTGTAAGGAGCCATACAAAATTGCAGACTTGCACCACCACCCAGAAATACCACTTCGAACTCATCAGGAATGTGAAGAAGTTCTTTGATCATTGCACGAGCTTCGTCACAAACAGCAACAAATTCTTTGCTGCGATGAGACACTTCCAGTAAGGAAAGACCTGTACCGGCAAACTCCTGAACAGCTTTTGCTGTTTCATTGATGGTGAATTCACTCAAGATTGAGGGACCTGCGTAAAAATTATGTTTTTTCATATTATATAATGAAAGTTGGTATTTAAACGATGAAGAAAACGCCGCGAAATTACGAAATTAATTTTGTTCAACAGCATAAAATCTCTTATTTTTTGGTGTACATTTGCAAGGAATACCTGTTAAAATGTTTCTTTTTTTTCATTTACCCTTATTTATTGACTAGAATGATGCAACCCTTGGCAGAAAGGCTCAGACCAAAAAATCTGGATGATTATATCGGACAAAAACATTTGGTTGGTCCGCAGGCTGTTTTGCGTAAAATGATTGATTCAGGCAACATTTCATCCTTTATTCTCTGGGGCCCTCCCGGTGTTGGAAAAACGACGCTTGCCCGCATTATTTCCGTACAACTGGAACGGCCCTTTTACACATTAAGCGCTGTCAATTCAGGAGTTAAGGATGTCAGGGAAGTCATCGAAAAAGCTAAGAATACGCAGTTTTTCAACACCAAAACCCCCATTCTATTTATAGATGAAATACACCGTTTCAGCAAGTCTCAACAAGATTCATTGCTGGGTGCCGTTGAAAACGGTACATTTATCCTAATCGGAGCCACTACGGAAAATCCATCTTTTGAAGTGATCAGCCCGCTCCTCTCCCGTTGTCAGGTTTATGTGCTCCAGTCACTGGAAGTCGAGGATCTGGATGAACTGCTCAATCGCGCCCTGACCCAGGATATTGAGCTAAAAAAACGGGACATCAAGGTGGAAGAAAAGGAAAGTCTTTTTCGCTTTTCAGGCGGAGATGCACGTAAACTTCTAAACATCATCGAATTGGTTGTAAACGCTGAAGATGAGGATTCTGAAATAGTCATCACAAACGAGAAAGTAACCGAACGTTTGCAACAAAATCCAATGGCTTACGACAAAGATGGAGAAATGCATTACGACATCATTTCTGCCTTTATCAAATCCATTCGTGGCAGTGACCCTGAAGGCGCCGTCTATTGGCTGGCCCGTATGGTGGCCGGCGGCGAAGATCCCAAATTCATTGCCCGCCGGTTGCTGATTTCCGCTTCCGAAGACATTGGTCTGGCAAATCCGAATGCCCTTTTATTGGCAAATGCCTGTTTTGAGACCGTACATAAACTGGGTTGGCCGGAAAGTCGTATTGCCTTGTCTGAAACCGCCATTTACCTGGCATCAAGTGCAAAAAGCAATTCAGCTTATATGGCCATCAACAATGCGCTTGCTTTGGTGGAAGAAACAGGAAACCTCCCTGTCCCACTCCATCTGCGCAATGCTCCAACCAAGCTGATGAAGCAGTTAAACTACGGCAAGGATTATAAATACGCCCATGATTTTGAAAACAATTTTGTGGAACAGGATTTTCTACCGACAAAACTGAAAGGCAGAAGCATCTGGAAGCCGCAAAACAATTCTTCCGAATCGAAGTTGAAAGAATTTTTAAATCTAAGATGGAAGAATCGATTTTAGTAAGATAGAATGATAAACATGGTTCTCCTGTTTTGCTGATGTTCAGCTTCTGAACAATCTACCCCATCCGCACATTTATTAAGAAGGCGAGACTCTCCATAGCCTTTAGCAACCATCCTATCTCTTGAAATACCCCGGCTTACTAAATAATCCACAGCCGATTGAGCACGCCGTTGAGACAGTTTCATATTGTAATCGCTGTTGCCACGACTATCCGTATGTGAAGCTACTTCAATCTGAAGTGTCGGATTTTCATACATGATCGTTACCAATCCATTCAAAATAAGTGCAGCATCTTTTCTAATATTGTCTTTACCTAAATCATACAGAATATTTTCCAACTTGAAAAATTTGCCTTTCTCAAACAAGGGATCCAGGTAGAGTGCAAGTTTCTGAAGTTTGCTGTTTGGCAAATCATTTCTGTTCACTTTGGTCGTATCCGGATAGTAGCCGTCTTTAGACGCTTTCAGATTTGAAAGACTGCTTACTTGAAGTTTAAACAGGAAGGATCCATCGGGATTGCTTTTTTGTTTGGCCAAAATGGTATTGTTTGCATTGTAAAGGACAACACTTGCTTCAGGCAAACGCTGCCTGGTCTTTTTGTCATAAACAATTCCTTCAATAGAGTAAACTTTTTTTCTATCCTTGTATTCAAAGGAATAGATATCGTCACCACCTTTACCATTGGTCCTGTTGGATGAAAGATATCCGGATTTTTCAGTATCATTGACAATAAAGGAAAAATCATCACAGGATGAATTAACCGGATACCTCATATTGACCGGAGTACTCCAGCTATTGCGCTCACCGGTACTGGCAAACAGATCCAATCCACCCATCCCTGGAAATCCATTGGAAGAAAAATAGAAGGTACCATCAGGACCAACGTTTGGAAACATTTCATCACCGGGTGTATTAATAACATCACCTGCATTACGGCTTTTACCCCATATCCCGTTTGGCTGCAATTCGGAATACCAGATATCTGTTCCGCCCTTTCCGCCAGGCATATCCGAGACATAGTAAAGCACTTTTTCATCGTTGCTCAGGACTGCTTGTCCCAAGGAATACTTTTGAACATTGTTGTAGGGAAAAGACATAGGTCTTAACCATTGATCGTATTTTTTGGTCTGAATGTAGAGTTCCATATTCTGGGTAAGATATCTGTTTCCATTGATCTTAATCAGACTGCCATTATCTCCCGGATAGGTACGTGTGATGTAATATGTACTCCCTTCTTTATTTGTTGAAATGGGACCTACATGATACGAGGCATCGTTGTAAACAGTTTTGGATAATTCCCTTGAATCCAAACTGTTATTAGTTTGTTTTTGCGCTGTAAAAATGCGCAAAAAAGAACTGCCAGTCCATCCGTATGTTTTTTTTCCACTACCAAAAGGAGGTTCACCAATAAAACAAACCGTTGTTCCGCCAAAAGGGAAAACGGAAAATTCTGACAAGTCCGTGTTGATTGCTGCTTCGTTGCGAATGATATGGCCAGTAGGATTGCTCATCCATACTTCTGCGGAATCACAACCGGCAATATTCACCAAAGCACGTTCATCTCCTGTTTTATCCAGATAATCCTGAAAAACACCTTTGGCATCGGAATAGTTGGTATTTATTTTAAGCATTTCACCATAATTGTACAAATCTTCCGGTATGCTGTTAGGGTCTGCAATAACTCTGGAATACCAGATTTCGGCATCCTCGTATTTATTCATTTTCATGTAACAAATAGCCAAACGTTTCATGTCCTGGTATCTGGACTTTGGAACATCAGTCAGTTTCAAATAAATTTCGCTGGCTTTGGCATACTGAAGTTGTTCGAATAGTTTATCTGCTTTATCACGGACACTAACCTGTTCCTGTGCCTGTGAAGGAATACTTGAAAACAAGAATACCAGTAAGAATCCACCAGTTAAAAATAAAGACCTAAGTTTCATATGTTTATGCATGAATTTAACGAATTAAAAAAACATCAGAAGAACCTGGGACTCAAAACGCGTTTGGATCTTCTGGATAAAAGCCAGCCAATTGTCAGCTCATGTGTCCCATTTTGCATACCACTTAAGCTGTTAAGGGCATAATCATACGAATAACCAACCCGAACCTGGTCTGTAACCTGAAAATTCACGATACCGATCAAGGCATTTGGAATGCTTAGCTGACCTTCCGGATATTTTTTCCATAAAGGATAACCCGACCGATACGTTCCACCTATCCAGAAACGGTTGTCAAAAACGAAAAGAGCGCTTAAATCAATGTTGGTCGGACCTTGAAAATCCTCTCTGATCAGGATGCTTGGACGAAGTTTCGTGTAATCAGACAATTCGAACAATGCTCCTCCCATCAGATAGAGGTGAGGACGGCGGATAATATTACAGGTTGAATCTGTCTTCCAGTTTAAAACGGAGGTGGAATCTTTACCTGAAAGTAAATCCATGACCGAAAGTCCGACATAAAACTTTGGATTGTAATAATAGACTCCAAAACGGACATCGGGAATATAGCTGTTACTGGTCTCAAAATTGACGTAAGGATCATCGGGATTGATAGCCCTCAGTTGTGAGACATCTGTGCTGTATTGGGTAAGCCCCACAGCAAGACCAAAAGAAAGACGACTCATATCAGCGTAATCCAATTTTATACGGTACGCATAATTGGCATAAAACGAGGTCGCTGATTGTGCACCCAGTCTGTCTGCAGTTAATTGCAGACCCACACCTACGTTTTTACTCAAGACATCCGTTACACCATCAATAGAAATCTGTGTAGTTACCGGCGCACCATCAATACCTATCCATTGCTGACGATGAGCAGCCTGAAGGTACCAATCTTCCTTAAAACCTGCATAGGCCGGATTAATAGATATTGTATTAAAGATGTATTGCGAAAACTGAATATTCTGTTGCGCAAAAGTAAACGGTGATGACAAAAGCAAAATCATAGCACCGCCACACCATACTACTTTCTTCAACGTCTTTTTTATAATTGAATTTCTTAAAACCATAGTTTTTATTTTATCTTTTCAACAAGACCCAACCTTTGTGCAAAATATCCTTGCCTTTGTATTTCAGGACAAGCCAATAATAGTAAGTTCCTTCATTCAGTCCGTTTCCGTCCCAAAAAGTATCCCTTTGGTAATTGGTATTGTAATAAACTTCATCCCCCCAACGGTTGCAAATTCTCATAACCGGATGATCGTAAAACTCAATACCCTTAACTTCAAACTTATCATTAATCCCATCACCGTTCGGAGTAAATATGTTCGGTATTGTTAATTCTCTGGATGCAACATTAATGATGACGGCTGCTGTATCTGTCAGGTAATTGTCAGACATGGAATAATGGAAAGAATCGACACCTGCAAAATCAGCTTCCGGAGTATATATAAGATCACTAATACCACTTGGAACAACAGAACCATGCGAAGGTTGATCAATAATCAAGACTGAACTCGGATTAATTAAATGATTACTTGCCAAATCATTGTCCAGGACAGAAATAGTCACTGGTGTTTCCGGGCCTGTAGTTCTCACATCGGTGATGGCCTGTAACCCCATATCGGTTATGGTTGTCCTTGCATAAGCGGTATCGTTCATAACATCCGGATCGATCACTCCCGATAAACCAATGTTGGTGTTTGCGATATTGGTCAGGATATTGTTGGATGGGCAACCCTTAATCCTACCCTTAATGATGAAGGTCGATTGTGAACGGGGTTCCATGGTTAAATTGACTTTTGCCAAATCTGTCTTGGAATATTTGCTAGCCACATTTTCCTCGTAACCATTGTTGTCAAAATACACTGAATCAATCCGAAAAAGATCTTTAGAAAATTCGTCAAAATAATCTTTTAGATATACGCCATTCGCTTTAGTATCAGTTTGATTGTAAATATCGACCGTATAGGTCAGATAATCACCGACATTGGCATAAAGTTTGTCAACATTTTTGGTAACACGGACTCCCCTTGGGGTGGTGATATAAAGGTTCCGGAGTTCGTGATAATTAATACAGGCTCCTGTTGATGCAGCAAATCCTAACTGAAGACTTTCAGGAGGTATGGAATCCATCAGGAAATCTTTAAGTACTGTCACAAACTTACTCCCCTTAGTCGTTTTCATTCTGGCACTAATGGTATATTGATTACCGGCTGGCCCATAACCAGGAGTTATATCAACCTGGATTCTACGGTAATAAACAGAATCAGTTGGCCTTTTACTTATATTTGCATTTTCATATTGCAACTTAAAATCCAGTTTGAAGTTTCCTGTTTGCCAAACATAATCAGGAGCCGGTCCTCTTACACCAATACTGTTATCATGAAAACCATCACCACCGATTCGTCCCTCAAAATTCGAAAGATCCCCTATTGAATCAATTCCTTCCCTATATCCTTTGCTATAGTTGCCAAATTCATCAATTCCAATTCCTACATACCCGTCAGAAAGCCCAACGGAGGACTCCGCACCTGGATTGTTAAACTGAGCGTAACCCAATGATCCACCAAAACCACCAATCCTGAAAGAGTCTGTTTTAGCATTAAAAAGGAAAACAGAAAAACCATCAGCACCTTGGTTATTTGGATCCGTTCTCCAGATCTTAAACTCTAAATCTATCTGAACGCCCAAAGAAGAAGGGAAAGATTTTTTCACAACAGCATAACCTCTTTGGAACAATGTATCCTTTGTAAGACGCAACCAACCTTCACCTATGGGATCAATCAGCTTCTTTTTGTTGGCATCTTCAAATACTCCGGATGTAAGAAATGAAAAAGGATTCCCACCAAAAGTAAAATTTTCGGAGTTGCTATCCCTCAATGTTTCAGTAATCATAAAACCTTGAGCTTTAACTGAAGTTGTAACAAGCAAAAAGGCTAAAAAGAACAAATATATTTTGCTACTATTTTTCATGCTTTCTAATTTTTTCATGTCATAGACCAACAAAAAGTTTAAGTTAAAATCGTTATAGGCTTTATGTCAAAAGATAAAGCTGTTAAACCTAATAAACAAAAGCTTACAAAGATAAAAGAAAAGCAAAAGCTACAAGCGGTCTTTTTTTAAAAAAATAGTATTTGAAAGCAAAAAAAAAAAGTTGCTACATAAAAAACTTCTTTTCGTCAATAAAAATGTACGAATTAATCCTCCTTTGTAACGATTAATTCATCCAGATAACCTTGTGTAAAAGCATAGACAGTCAAACCCGGTATCGTTTTGATGCCAAGCTTCTCAACAATCTTCTTACGGTGGGTAATGACTGTTGTCAGTCCAATATGAAGCTGATCGGCAATTTCCTTATTCATAAGCCCTTGAGCAACCAACTTTAACACCTCTTTTTCTCTGTGAGTCAACACATCGGATGGTGATATCTCGGTTGGTAATGATACATAGTTGTTTCGTCGGATCTTTTTGTTTTTTTTGTGAAAGGTAAGGATGACGCTTTCTTCCATTTGCAAGACCAGGGGTTTAAGTAGTTTCTGCTCTATGCGGTCCTGTGACACGATATTTCCGTTCAATTGGTAAAAGGCATACACCTTCATCAGTAATTTTAAATCAGATGGATTCCATTGAAGGATTTGTTCCAACAAACGTTTCACCTCTTCAAAAGAACGTTGAAGTACTAAAATCTTGCTGTCGTAAAACTCCAGACTATAATTCATCAGATCGGTACGTTCAGACGTATAATCGGGGCTATAATAAAGTTCATAAACCGTTGAAACATGAGGTAAAACCACTTGTAAATGCTGATTTGAACGATCGGACAAGAGTTGTCGGTAATCTGAAAAACAGCCTTTTAGCGAACTGGCAATTGATACCTTTTCGATATGCGGGAATTTTTCACCTTTAACTTTTTTTTGAATCACTGAAACCAGCTCATCCAGCTCATTTAAAAAAAATTGATAAATCGATGTTGAAAGTGCAGTAAGTTGCAGTACGCCATAGCTTGGCAAGGTTTCTGCCGGAACGTAATTCTCATCTGTAAATGCCATCAAAAGGTTTAGCAGATAGGATTCGTTGATGGCTTTTTCCTTACAGATTTGACGTATTGTTTTACCGTTAAAATCACCACATACACCTGTCAGATATATCACAGGCATTAAGGATGAGTTTTGTAAAACTAAATCTGATAAAATGCTGTCCGAAGAAATTTTCTGCATGGAATACATACGTTTTAAATACCTGATTGTTTCAAAAGATTCAAAGGCAACGTCAAATAGAAGGTAGAACCTTCTCCCGGGATAGAGTCTATCCTGATTTCACCGTTCATCAGTTTTGAAAAGCCCTTACAAATTGCCAGGCCCAGACCTGTGCCTTCATGTCCGTTTGATAAGGAATTATCTGCCTGATAGAATCTTTCAAAAACAAAGTCATGTTTCAGTGGATCTATGCCTATACCTGAATCTTTGACAAAAAATTCAATCTCCTCATCGTTGTAATTGTAACCAAGTTCTATAAAACCATGTTTTGTGAATTTAAAAGAGTTACTTAAAAAATTCGTAAGAATCTGCCCAAGTTTCACAACATCTGTGGTTAATTGAACACCATCCGATTCACTTGGAATATTCAATGTGTAATTAAGCATCTTAACTTTAGCTTGCAATAGGAACTGAGAATAAATACCTCTTATAGAATTATTTACAAAAAACTCATTCAGACATAAAACTTCCGACCCGGATTCAATCTTGGAGATATTCAAAATATTGCTAAGAAGTTCAAACAACCGGTTTCCTCCGTCTACAATGTATCCCGAATATTTTTTGATATCCTCTTTATCGAGATTCTCTTCATTGAGGAGTTGCGAGAATCCAAGTATTCCGTTCAAGGGTGTTCGTATTTCATGGCTCATATTTGCTAAAAAAGCCGATTTTAGCCGTTCACTTTCTTCCGCTTTTTCCTTGGCGGCAATCAGTTCTGCTTCATATTTCATGGTCATGGTTACATCATTTGATAGAACCAGGCTGGCATTTTTTGAATTATAATTGATCTTATGAGAGGTAATCTCAAAATACCTGATTTCTCCACTTTTCAGTTTATGACGACATAATCTGGTTACCCGGGATTCCTTCCTGATTTGAAAATAGCTGCCATTAAACATTTCCAACTCATCGTCCGGAATAATATCACGTAAAGTCATGGAGATAAATTCTTCCCGGAAATATCCATATTTAGTTACAGCAGCGTTGTTTACAGATATAAACTCGAGGGTTTCATTATCATACACCATCATTGGAAGAGGATTGTTTTCAAACAAATTCTTATAGGAAGCTTCACTTTGAATGAGTTTTTCTTCGTAATTTTTCTGTTCGGTGACATCCTGTAAAACGCCCATCCATACCGGGCCAAACTTGTCATGTGTCAACAAATAGACGCGGGCAATTGTCCAAAACTCAGTCCCATCCTTCCTGGTGTTCAAAAATTCAGCATTCAACACCTTATTATTTTCCATGGTTGAAAAATAAAATTCAGCTATCTCTGCTTTTTTAGTTTCTGAATCTGCAAGTAGTAGAGTTATGTTTTTCCCATTCAGTTCACCTCGTTCATAACCAAACATTTCATCCATCTTAGGATTTGTCATTATAATTAGCTGATCTTCCGCTTTAAACATACACACTCCCTCACCCAGAATATCCATCGTTACATTAAATCGTTCTTCGTATTGTCGGAGATCAATTTCTTTTGCCAGCAATTTTTTTAAATATTTTTCATTTCTATTTTTGTGAAAAATGGCTAATCCTGTTATGCAAACAAGTATCAATAAAATGGCGATAATACTAAACTTGACCATGTTTGCATAGAGATCCTTAAAGAGTTCTGCCTGATTGACCTTCAAAACAATACTCCAGGGAGTATTCGGAATTGGAGAAACATAAGAACAAACATGAACCCCAAATTCATTTTTTCCATAAAAAATGCCTGAATAACCGGTAGTCGCCTGGAGAGAAGGCGCATCTTTCTTTGAAATTGATTGCCAACAATTGCTCTCGGATAAAAACCGTTGATTGGGTTTATACTTGAATTTTTCTCCGGAAGAAGTTCTTTTCACCAGATAGGTATCCGCTGATTTACCGGATGAAGGCCAGGTTTTAATCAAGGGATTCAGAAATTCATTGGGATCTTTCCTACAAATCAGTCCGGCCAGATTCTTGTTGTTGGAATCCTTTACTGTTGTAATAAAGTCTAAATAAACCTTACCGTTGTAGGCTGAAGTAAAAAAATCAGAATTCAGACTTTCATTTTCGTTGATAGAAGTTCTTAAGGTTTGAATGTCAATAGCATCGGGAACTAAAATTTTGTTATTTGTTGAAACGAGAATTTTATCATCAGGGGTCAGCAAAATAACATCCGAATAGAGGTGTTCTGTCTCCATTTGATGAAGAAAACGGATTAAATGATTTTTATCGCTATCATTCCGGGCCTTTAAATAATTCACGATCAAGTCTGAAAGTGTTTCATCCTTGGAAATCAAATTAATATCAAGAACTTCATCCACGTACCATGCTGAAATTTGATCAATCTTAAAATCGGCTACGGTTTTAAGGGTATTTTCCTTAGTAATTTCAATTGATTCTTTCTCACTTCGATAGAATAAATACAGTGAAACTGCAAATAATAGGATCAAAAGTGATATGACAACCATCATATTTCTTTTGGCGATAGTTAATTTTTTTTTCATAATCCAAGAGTTGGATTTTAAAGTTTACTGTAAATTCGAATCATTTAAAAACTGACTTCAAGCCCGATACCATTGGGTTGTACATGAGCATACCACTCAAATTCAGGCCTTTTAGATGGTTTTGTATCCGCTAAATTATAGGTATTGCAATAGTGTTCATAATCATTCATTGATTTAGTGGGCTCACTCCATATTTGAATTTCTGTAACGATCGTATTCATTGCAAAGTTACCTAAACCAGCCCAAACCGAACGCTTGAAACCAATCCACGTAATCAAACCACTACTCAGATTGACAGCTCCACTCAGAGCATGTGTCTGCCAGTTTTTACCCGATTTGGCCCGGTCTGCCTGGTACTTCAGCATTGCCTCCGCTTGTCTGAGGTCTTCCATTTGTTGCTCCATGGAGATATCATTGGTTTGCTTTTCGGATTTGGCAACATAACCCGATTTCACCGGTGCTATCAGCTGTCCAGCGAATCCCAGCATCGTTGTTCCTGCCCCGAGTATCATATCCTCTCTGGTTGATTTGTCTGGTGTCAGACAGGCCACTGTTCCTTGAACAACTGTTGCCGAGCCATAAATTCCAAGCCAGGTCTTCCACCAGATTCCGGCATTTCTTTCATTTCTGTCAAGCATTTGTCGGATCATGTGCAAACGTTCCGTCAATTCAACATTGTTTGCCACCTGAATCGTATCCTGACTAAAAATGCCGGAAGTCAGGAGCAATCCGAAAAGACAGGACAGAATGTATTTAGTCATCTTTGTCTGTATGTATAATATCCGATTCTTTAATCATCAATGATAGAAGTACAGCCAAAGCCATTAAGCCGAGCAGAAAAATCATGGCGTTTGTCATGGAGCCTGTTGTAGGCGATTTAAAATAATCCATGCCCAAAATCAATGCGATACCGGATATTTGACCCATCAATAGAAGGAAACCATTTGATGTGCCTTCAGAAATGGGATACGTAATTTCAGCACCATATTGAAAACCGATGGGGCCTGCACTTAAAAGGAAAAAGCCAAGAACAGCACCTGAAAACATAACCATCCAATAGCTGGTTCCAAAAGCTATTCCAGCCAAACCGAAAGTTGCACCGATAATGGCCAAAATAATAAAGGGTTTTCTTTTCCTGAAATAATCTGAAAGAACAGGCATAATAAATGCACCCATGATACCTGACAGAATCATGACACCTCCAGCTGTACCTGCCTCAATGGTAGTAAAACCTCTGGGAGTCATAATATTTTCAATCCATGTGGTAACTCCGTTGAAAATACCCAACCCAATAAAGAAAATAATCAGTAAGAGATTAAAATCCCGCTTTTTGAAAATATTCTTAAGCCCGTCCAAAACCAGTGATCGTTCTTCCTGATCGGGTCGGCAAGGTGCTGTAGGTGGATTTTCTTTTACAAAAACCAGAAAAATAAGCGCTGAAACTGCGGAAAAAATACCATAGATATAGAGTGTATTCTCGATACCGTTCTTTGAAGTCAAATACGGAGTCACCACCATTCCTGCAAAAATACCTACATACATCGAAAGGGTGCCAAGACCGGATGCAGTCGCTCTTTCTCTCATTGGAAACCATCTGGCTGCCAATTTGGTGATGGCATTGAGCAGAAAAGGCTGACCAATTGCAATAAAGATCTGAGACAACAGTATCGAATTGTAGTCATCGGGGATAAGGCCGCGCATAAGTCCAAACAAACCTGTAAATATAGCACCGATTCCAACACCTACACGTATGCCATATTTGTCAATAATCCAGGATGCAGGTATAGAAAACACGATGAAAACGACCATAAAACACATGGACAACAGTCCAATCTGTAAATCTGAAACACCAAAAAAGCGCACAGCTTCTGCAGTGATTGGAGCAAATGTTATCCAAAGAAGTTGATTGGCAGCAATGATAAGCATAAACACACTGAGTACCACCCAACGGTAAGGGTATACTTTAAACGAAGGATGTTCCATAGTTTCGATTAGTTAGTATGCAAAAATCAACATCTTTTTCAATTAATGCAAATTTTAACCCTTTTATATACGTGACTTTCTTCGATTAAAAAGCAAGCCCTGATACTTCTGCAATTGAAAGACTTGCATTCGTATACCAACTTTTAGCGAAAAGTGTATCTTTGCCAACACAAAAAGAATTCCATAAAAATGATCCTATACCAAAATATTTGTGTTACGGATATTCCATTACTCTCAAGCAAAGAGACCTTGTACACGTTCGATCCGCGTAGCATTCTGGACGAATGTCTTGGTAAACACCGTTATATAGTTTCCTGTGAAAATCTGCTGACCAATATTTTACACAAACAGTATATTGCAGTCAACCAATATGCTATAAAACATACCGCCCCTTCTCAAAACCAATTAATTACTGCTGAAATTTCCGGCGATCCGAGAATTTCACTTTATAGCCGTTTAAAAGAACCTGGTTTCCCCGATGAAATAAAACAACTGTTTGTTGCCATTCCCCATCCGGAAGCCGACAAGCTTGCTTCGGTTAAAGGGTGGAACCTCAACTACAGCTATCCGGACTTTTTGACCTACAACAATAAAATCAGACAAAAAGAACTTTTAGGAGATTTAACCCCAGCCTGGGAAATTATCGACCCTAAAACCTATTTGTTCGATGAAATGGACAAGCTGTATTTTAAACGGGAAATCGGTGCCGGAGGTTATGCCACTTTCCACGCCTCAGACCTCACCGGTATGAAACTACCAAGCCGCAAATATCCTGCCCGATGGTTCAAGGAAGAAGCGATGGAAGGCGAACCAAGAAGTGTACAAGTCTTCCGGCACGGACAGGGAGAATATACCGTTTTCGGTTTTTCAGAAATGAAAATCATCTTCCGGAAAAATTATGCAGGAGGTCTGATGAAAAAAACAGAAAGTATACCAGAATTTATGAGGGAAGGTCTTTCCGGTGCATTAAACAGGTTGGACCCGCTTTTATTGAACTACAATGGCTTTATGGGGCTTGATTTCCTTGTTAACGATAAAAAATTGCACGTTCTGGAGGCAAATGTTCGGGTAACAATGGCTACCTTTGCCACGCTGCAACTCAATGAGAGTTCCAGAGAAGAACTCGAATTTTACCGTTTTCAATAAAGTATATGCAGACACTCATCGAATGGAGCTATTTTGGCTTATTTATTGCCACCTTTCTGGCAGGAAGCATTTTGCCCTTTAGTTCTGAATTCGTACTAAGCGGACTGCTGGCTGTTGGAGCCAATAGTATCGGTTGTTTGGTGGCAGCAACCGCCGGCAACTTTTTAGGTGGAATGTCCTGTTATTACCTCGGACATTTGGGAAAAATCGAATGGATAGAGAAGTATCTGGGTGTTTCAGACGAAAAGATGCAAAAAGGCATTAAATTTTTGAATGGAAAAGGCGCTTATATGGCATTTTTCACCTTTGTACCCATAGTGGGTGACTTGTTGGCCGTTTCGCTTGGGTATATGAGGGCTAATATTTGGATTACGTCTATTTCGATGTTGCTGGGCAAGTTTGTCCGCTATCTGGTGTGGATGTACCTCACGTTAGGAGTAATTAAAATGTTTCATTAACCAATAAAAAGTAAAAAGATGGAAACTGTAGAAAAATTACTGGAAGCTATGAAGCAAGCAGGTAGTCCTGTTAATGCAGGAAAATTAGTTGAAATGACAGGCCTCGACCGCAAGGAAGTTGACAAAGCCATGAAGCAATTGAAAGCATCAGGCGCCATTGTTTCGCCAAAAATGTGCTACTGGGAGCCTTCCAAATAAGCATGGATACATTAATCAACCTGCACGAAGTGGTGTTACTACACCCCGACGTGCAGTTTACCGAACCGTTGAATTGGCAGATTCAGACCGGAGAACACTGGGCTGTGATTGGACCGAACGGTTCAGGTAAGACAGTTTTTATCGATACGCTCACCGGAAAATACGCATTGCGAAGCGGAACCAGAGCATATCCACTTTTTGACAAGACCGGTTGTAAAGTTTCTGAAGTGATCAAATCGATGGCTTTTCGGGACATTTCCAGTTTGTCAAACAATTACCAGAGTTCGACTTATCAACAACGTTGGAATTCACAGGAGGCTGAAGAATCTCCTTTAATCAGTGACTTGTTGGAACTCAATGAAGACAAAGCCTTTTCAGACAGAATTCTCAAACTTTTCAGTGTTAAGAATCTACTCCAAAGCAGATTAATACAGTTGTCCAGCGGTGAACTCCGAAAATTCCTGATTGTACGAACGTTGATGAGTCGTCCCCGAATCCTGATTCTTGACAACCCTTTTATCGGACTGGATGCACCATCCCGTGACCAATTGAATCAGGTTCTGAAAAGTCTGGCCAGTCTGGAAGGTTTGCAACTTATTTTTGTGCTTTCCAACCCTACAGACATCCCAAAGATTGTCACCCATGTTTTGCCTATTTGCAACAGGACCTTAAGTAAAGCTTTAAGCCTAAAAGATTTTTTAGCCGATTCCACCCTGCAAAAGAAGCTTTTTCCACTGCAAAAAGAAGCTAAGAATGATCGTAATTTCAATAAATACACCCAAGAAGACTTCATTTCAGAAATTGCCGATGAAACCACAAAAGATAAAGTTGTACAATTATGCAACGTGCATATCCGTTATGGAAAACGAACTATCCTCAAGGATCTGAACTGGACGGTCGAACGTGGTGAAAAATGGGCCTTACTGGGTCCCAACGGGGCTGGAAAATCCACACTTCTAAGCCTCATCTGTGCAGACAATCCCCAATCCTACGCCAACGATATCCGCTTGTTCAACCGTAAGCGCGGGTCAGGTGAAAGCATCTGGGACATCAAGAAGCACATCGGATATGTTTCTCCGGAAATGCACAGTTATTATTTGAAGAATCTTCCCTGTAAGGATATCGTAGGTTCCGGTTTGTTTGATACCATTGGCTTGTATAGAAGATGCAACCCCGAACAACTGGAATCCTGCGAGAAATGGATGAAAACTTTTGGCATTCTTCATTTGAAGGACAAGTCCTTTATGTCCATTTCATCGGGAGAACAACGATTATGCCTTTTAGCCAGAGCTTTTGTAAAAAATCCGGCACTGCTCATACTGGATGAACCTTTGCATGGACTCGATGTATCCAATAAACTGAAAGTCAAAGAAATAATTGAAAAATATTGTGAAGATCCTGACAAAACCCTGATCTATGTCACACATTATATAAACGAAATCCCCGATTGCATCAATAATCAGTTTTTATTAATCAAACACAAGTAAACTTTTATGAATTCAAACAAACACAATTCGGTAGTCTGCTTCCGACGATGGTCACGCAAGGACTATGCGGTGTTTGCCAGTCTGAACAAAGTAGTGAAAATTGGAATGGTTACCTTTAGTTGCACGCTCGTACAACAAGCCTACCAACCCGTTTTTGCACAGTCAGACAGCATACGCATAACCAACAATGTGAACCTCGATGAGGTTGAAATATCGGAAAATCAAACCCAGCTGGGATCCGAGCTGGTACGCACGATCTGCGTCATGGATCAGAGAGAAATCGCGGCGTCACCAGCCCGCAGTATTGATGACCTTCTTAAACAAGTAGCCGGCATAGACGTCAGGCAGCGAGGTTCAGATGGTGTTCAGGCCGACCTCAGTATTCGGGGAGGCTCTTTCGACCAAGTCATGATTCTTCTCAACGGTGTAAACATCACCGACCCACAAACCGGACATTACAGCCTTGATATACCGGTAGATCTCCAACAAATTCAACGGATTGAAGTCCTTCAAGGTTCAGGAGCCCGCATCTGGGGTCCAAATGCTTTCAGTGGAGCTATCAATATCATTACTATTCCAAATTCAGCGGCTCCAACAAAACAGGGGACTCTGGAAATTGGAGGCGGTAACTTCGGTTTTAACACCTTATCGGCATCCGGAAACCTTCAAAAGGGATCCTGGCAATTGGGTGGATCGGTTTCTCACAAACAAAGTGACGGATACATCAACAACACCGATTTCGATCTATTCAACAGTCACATTCTTGCCAGATATCAAAGTAAAACTACCGGAACGTTTCAACTTCAGATGGGTTACCAGCAAAAAGCTTTCGGAGCAAACAGCTTTTACAGCTTCACCTATCCAAATCAGTTTGAACGTACCAAAACCTTGTTTTCAGCGTTGAATTGGGAAAAAATAACGGGTAAAACAACCTGGCAGTCGCAAATTTACGAACGTCAGCACCACGACCGTTTTGAACTATTCAGGAACATGGAAAATGCGGCAAGCTGGTACACCGGCCACAATTATCATCAAACCGATGTGACTGGAGGAAACCTGAAAGCAATCCGACTTTCAACAATAGGAAAAACAACCGTTGGAATGGATATTCGCAACGAGCATATTCTTAGTAATGTGCTTGGTGATAACTTATCTGAAACTAAAAAAGATTTCTTAGACAAGGATGCCCTTTTCAACAAAGGAAAAAACAGGACCAACTATCGGCTTTTCGCAGATCAAACGGTATTCTGGGGCCCCTGTAACCTTTCAGCAGGTATTTCAGGCAATTACAACAGCGATTATGGAACATATTATTTCGGTGGAATTGATGCAGGATACGCTATAAATCCTAGTTTGAATGCCTATTTCAATCTAAATGAAGCCATCCGGCTTCCAACGTTCACCGACTTGTACTATAAAAGTGTGGATCAACGAAGTAACCCGGACATAAAACCCGAAAAATCGACTACTTACGAGGTTGGACTTAAATATTCCGTTCAAAATTTTAAAGCTTCAGCCTCTGCCTATTTCAGAGATGGAAAAAACGTGATTGATTGGGTAAAAGCACCCGATTCAACCAAATGGGAAAGCAAAAACCTGACGGATGTAAAAGCCTTGGGCGGAGAAATAACAAGTGAATACAACTTTCAAACTGGTTTTCTGCAAACCATCAGACTCAGCTATGCTTATCTTTATTTGGATAAACAGGCTGTAGGATTCGATTCAAAATATGCCCTGGATTATCTGAAAGATAAAGTCAGCCTGCATCTGGAGCATCGGATATTTGAAAGTCGGAGTTCAGGAAAGCTGACTGGATCCTGGAATATAAACTGGCAGGATCGCGCCAATTACACCGATTTTATCACGAATAAAGTCGTAAACTACAGCAGCTATTGCCTCACAGACTTCCGCCTGTTTTGGAAAAAAAAGAACATCGGCATTTACACCGATGTCAACAATTTATTCAATACCAAATTTGCGGATTTTGGAGGTCTTATTCAACCGGGACGATCTGTCCGTGCCGGGTTAAAACTCAGTTTCTAATAAGAGAGACCTGCTTTTTCAGGGGATGAAAAGCAGGTCTACTTATTCTTTCCAAAGATTAAATTCAGAATGCCTGAAACGATGGAAAGCCCGAAACTGAAACCCAAGGCCCACAAAAAATTGTCCACATAGAATCCATTTACCAGAAAAGAGGTCAGATAAACCAACATGATATTGATTACCAGCAAAAATAGCCCCAGGGTAAAAAACGTAATCGGAATGGTCAATAAAACCAGGACCGGACGAACTACCGCATTTAATATTCCAAGTACCAGAGCGACCAAAACCGCCACCCATAAGCTTGCCACATGAACTCCCGGCAAAAGATAAGCCAGTAATATAACAGCAACCGTACTAATCAACCATTTACGTAACATAACACGTTCTATTTTAGTTCAACAATGAGTTCAACATTTATTCAGCACTGACACAAACTTCATAATCAAACGCAGTCACCACATCACCAACTCGTATTTTAGCCCGTTTTCTCAACTCAATTTCTCCGTTTAAACGAACATTTTCGCTCAAAACCATAGCCTGAGCCTCACCACCAGAACTGGCAATATCGACAATCTTCAGTAATTGGATCAAAGGAATAAAATCCTCTCCTTTGCGCAGTTTAAAATCAATCTTCTTTTCCATACCGTTGATTATCTATAAATTTAGTTGAAGGCACTTGAAATAGTCCTGCAAATGTAGCCGAATTCTTCCTGATTTCATCGTTCCGGGACGAATAACTTTATAAAGACATTTTCACCGAATCACCACTATTTTCTTCCATTTCTCCGTTTTAAAGCGCCTGTAAATGAAAAAACAGAATACCAGGTAAACCAAGACAACCATCAACCACCCAAAAGGTACAGACAGGTCTAAAATATAAAAGCTCACATACAACAATGGTAAAAAGGTCCAGTTCGCCAAGACAGAGATCATCATCGTATAAAAGGTATCCCCTGCTCCACGCAACGTTCCAATCATAGCGATTGCCACAGCTTGAGCCAAAACATACAACGATGCTAACCGAATCATCGACATAGCCATTGGTACAGCCTTCTCAAAAACAGCACTCGGTATTTGCGGATGAAACAACCGAACCAATGCTTCTGGAATTGACAGGAACAATGCCAAAATAATCAAGGAATAAATCATCCCGATCTTTATGGCAGAGATCGCTGTCCGATGTGCCGCTTGCGGCCTACCTGCTCCCATATACCTTCCAACCAGACTGGTCACTGCTATTTCAATGCCCAATAAGGGTATAAATGAAACCAAATCCCAATTAAACATGATGGTCGTTGCAGTGGCCTCTGATTCTCCCCGAGACTGAAACATAAAGATCATAAAGAAAAAGGCTATAAAGTTCAGCAACATTTCTAATCCGGCAGGATATCCAAAATGAAGCAACTTCTTCATGATCTTCCAATCAAAATGAAAGGATTTCATGACGTTGAAATTCACCCGGTTAAATCGGCTAAAATAGACAATCAGCAAAATCACCATCGCTGCAAAACCACCGGTAACTGTTGCTAAAGCGGCACCTCTCACACCCATGGCCGGTAAACCCAGCTTACCGAAAATCAATATGTAATCCAAAACGACATTTACCAACATGGCTGTCAGGGTAGCGATCATTACCACCTTGGTTTTTCCGATGCCTGTGAAATAAAAGCTTAGCGTTTGCCTCAACAAGCCGAAAAAACCACCCCAAACCAGTATATTCAGATACTGAACCTGATAATCCACTTGACCAACTGGTAAATCCATAGTATAAAAAAAGGAGACAATCAATGGCTTGATAATCAAAATGACAGGCCATGCAGCAATTGTCACCAGTATAGCTTGAAAAGCGGCCCTGGAAGAATTAGTCCATTTTCCGGCTCCATAATATTGAGCAACCAACGCTGTTGAATAACCGGTTAATCCTACAAAAAAGAAAATCAACATCTGATAAGTAACACCCCCACCCATCGCTGCATTCATCTGTTCCGAACCTACTCTGGCTAAAAAAAGCCTGTCCGTAAAAGTCATTACCCCATCACATGCCGTCGAAATCATCATCGGAAAAGCAATAGTGAGCAAATCCTTTATACCGCCAGCCTTTTCATAATCTGAAAAATAGTTTTTAAGAATTTTCATGAGGTCGTTTGAACAGAAGTTACGCACAAAAGTAACTGAAATTCCGAAAATCACCGAATACAGGTACTGAGATTCACTAAAAAAAATAACACTAGTGTCCCGTTAAACATTTCCGGAACAGTTATAACTTATTAAAATTCAATATATTATATAGCCTTTTTAGTTTCAACGATTTGAATTTGTACATTCAGTGCCAAATCGAAGAAAACTAGGCTATGAATACTGGAAAAACCGTTTTTGCCCAACTGATGACCATGCTCCCAGAATACGAATTCGACAAATGTGTTGCTCGCTACAAAGGCTATCATCGCGTCAGGAATTTCTCCTGCCGGGATCATTTCTATGTGATTGAGAAGGGTTATGTCGATTTCTTTCGTCTGTTCAATCTGATCCATCAAAAGAGAGTCTTCTTTGTTACCCGTGCCAAAGACAACATGGTGTATGAAGTAGTCTCCTCAAATAAAGTCAACAAGCGGACCGGGGTCTTTAGTGATGAATATGTTCGACTCACCGGTTATAAGTCGTCAAGGGAATACCCAGAAAAATTCAGGATGGTCACTTATGAGGACTTTTCAACAGGAGTTGTTTACCGTTTCATCACCAACAATTTTGAACTCCAGTCCATCACCATATCCGAACTCTATCGGGAAAGATGGAACGTAGAGTTGTTCAAGTGGATCAAACAGCACCTTAAAATAAAGTCCTTCAATGGAACCACTCGCAAAAAGTTTATGTTTACATTAATGAAATGGTTGGTTATATCTCAACTCAATCTGAGAGATATTTTCACATACCATATTTTTCATATCATCCTCCTTATAAATACTTATTGTACATTATACGCTATAAATATTCTGTTACCGTATAATATACATATTTCAATTGGTTGGATATGTGTTTTATAGCATATAAATAAAATAAAATATTTCAAATAAAGAAACTACTTTTGTTGGCATAACCAAGAAAATATTCTTTATGCCAAACGAAAACATATATAATCCACACGTCTCTGTTGATTGCGTTGTTTTTGGCTTTGATGGAGAAAAGTTGAAAGTATTGCTAATAGAACGTTGCATTCGCGAGAAAAACGGATTGTACAACGACAAGAAACTTCCTGGAAGCATTATTCTTCAAAACGAAGACCTGGATACAGCAGCTTCACGCGTATTAACCGAACTGACGGGATTGAAAAACATCTATTTAAGCCAGTTTAAAAGCTTTGGAGATCCCAACCGTTCCAATAATCTTCGGGATATTCTGTGGCTCGAAAATACCATGCAGCTGCAAATTGGACGAATTGTTACGGTGGCCTATGTGGCTCTGATCAAGATTAACCGTAAATTGGTCTTTAATGCTACTGACACCTCTGTCAACTGGTACGATATCAATGAATTAGAAGGCCTAAATCTTGCTTTCGACCATGTTGAAATTATCCGGGAAGGGCTAAAGCATATACGCCACCGTTTGGAGCTGGAACCACATTTGTTTTTCGAATTATTGCCACGCAAATTTACTATTTCACAACTACGGACTTTGCACGACACGGTGCATCAGGTAAAATCAGATGCACGTAATTTTCAGAAAAAGGTGGCTCAAATGCCTTATATCATTGCGCTCAACGAAATAGAGGAAGGTGTTCCGCATCGTGCAGCAAGGTTATTTAAATTTGATAGAAAAAAAAAATGATATCCTCAAAACTCTATCGAAGCTTCATGACTATCAACATTTCTTATCCTTCATGGGCTAAGATTAATACTAAAATTTATGTATCTACTTGGTTATGATTTAGGCAGCTCATCAGTAAAGGCGAGTTTGGTAAATGCCACAACAGGCGAATGCGTTTCAAGTGCATTCTTTCCCTCAAAAGAGATGAAAATAAAATCAGTAAAAAGTGGATGGGCAGAACAAAACCCGGAGACCTGGTGGGAAAATCTGAAACTCTCCACTCAAGCCGTACTTTCTGAATCCAAAATTCAAGCCGATGAAATCAAAGCGATCGGCATCTCTTATCAAATGCACGGTTTGGTATTGGTAGACGAAAATCAGAAAGCTGTTCGTGATTCAATTATCTGGTGCGATAGCCGTGCTGTTCCATATGGCAAAAAAGCTTTTAAAGAAATCGGTAGCAAAAAGTGTTTATCAAACTTACTGAACTCTCCGGGTAATTTTACCTTGTCGAAGTTGGCCTGGGTAAAAGAAAATGAACCTGAGAATTTTGCAAAAGTAAAATTCTATATGTTACCGGGCGATTATATTGCCATGCGCATGACAGGAAAAGTTTGTACTACTGTATCAGGATTATCCGAAGGCATAGGCTGGGATTTCAAAGCGGAAGCTCCGGCTAAATTCCTTTATGACTATTTCGGTTTTGACACTGCATTGATTCCAGAAATTGTTCCAACTTTTGGGCAACAAGGTAACCTAAAAGCAGTCATCGCGGATGAACTTGGTTTGGCAACCGGGACACCGGTAACTTATCGCGCAGGCGATCAGCCCAACAATGCATTATCGTTAAATGTATTGAACCCTGGAGAGATTGCTGCCACAGGTGGGACTTCCGGTGTTGTATATGGTGTAAATGATGACGCCAAATACGATCCAATATCGCGGGTAAACTCATTCGCTCACGTAAACCATACAAAAAAAACAACCCGTGTTGGGGTTTTACTCTGTATAAACGGAACCGCCATTCTGAATACATGGATTAAGAATAACATAGCCCCGGAAGGAATCTCATACACCAAAATGAACGATCTGGCTGCTGATATTCCTGTTGGAAGCGAAGGCGTAAGCATTATCCCATTCGGAAACGGAGCTGAACGAGTACTTGAAAATCAGGAACCGAATTGTTCGATTCACGGTATCAACTTCAACCGAATTACTAAGGCTCATTTAATTCGTGCAGCTCACGAAGGCATTGCATTCTCATTCAAATACGGTATGGATATCATGAACCAAATGGGTATTGAAACGAAAACCATTCGTGCCGGATATGCCAACCTTTTCCTGAGCCCGATTTTCCGTCAGACACTGGCCAATATTACCGGAGCAACCATTGAGCTTTATAATACAGATGGTTCGATAGGTGCTGCACGTGGAGCAGGAATCGGAGCAGGAATATACAAAGATGCCGAAGAAGCTTTTGCCACATTAAAGAAAATCCTAACCGTTACGCCCGAACCAGAAAACAGAGAAGTGACCAGAGAAGCGTATGAAAATTGGGTGAAACATATTTAAAAAGCCAATAACAACATCAAGCTATTTATTCAATAAACAATTAACCGATCAATAAATTATATTATTATGAGTACAAGAATCTATTTCCCATCCGTGGAACAAATTAAATTTGAGGGTAAGAACAGCAAAAACCCTATGGCATTTCATTATTATGATGCAAAAAAAATAGTTTATGGCAAAACCATGGAAGAATGGTTCAAGTTCTGTATGGCATGGTGGCATACGTTGGGCGCAGATGGTGGAGATCCATTCGGTGGAGCAACCAAGAAGTTTCCATGGAATGGTGCAGCTGATGTTTTGGAAGCAGCTAAAAATAAAATGGACGCAGGTTTCGAATTCATGCAGAAAGCTGGTATCAATTACTATTGCTTCCATGATACTGATCTGATTCAGGAGACAGATAATATAGAAGAGTACGAAGCCAATCTGAAAAATATTGTTGCCTATGCAAAACAAAAACAAGCTGAAACTGGCATCAAACTGATGTGGGGCACAGCAAATGTTTTCGGACATGCACGTTATATGAATGGAGCCAGCACCAATCCAAATTTTGATGCTGCAGCACGTGCTATGGTTCAAATCAAGAATGCCATTGATGCAACCATTGAATTAAATGGTAAAGCTTATGTTTTTTGGGGTGGACGTGAAGGTTATCAATCTTTGCTCAACACCAACATGAAACGTGAAAAACAACACATGGGCATCATGTTAATAAAAGCCAGGGATTATGCTCGTGCCAAAGGCTTCAAAGGCACATTCCTGATTGAGCCCAAGCCAATGGAACCGATGAAACATCAATATGACTTTGACACAGAAACGGTTATTGGCTTTCTGAAGGAACATGGTTTGGAAAAGGATTTCAAGATTAACATAGAAGTGAACCATGCAACTTTGGCTGGTCATACTTTTGAACACGAACTGCAATGTGCTGTTGACGCAGGTATGCTTGGAGCTATTGATGCCAATCGTGGAGACGTTCAGAATGGTTGGGATACAGACCAATTTCCAATTGACATTTATGAATTGACTCAAGCTATGCTTATTATTCTGCAAGGTGGCGGTATGCAAGGCGGTGGCACAAATTTTGATGCCAAAAACCGCCGTAATTCTACCGATCTTGAAGATATCTTTATTGCACACATTTCAGGGATGGATATTATGGCACGTGCATTGGAAGCAGCAGCAGCCATCCTCGAAGAATCTCCTTACAAGAAAATGGTTGCTGAACGCTATGCCTCTTATGATTCTGGAAAAGGAAAAGAATTTGAAGAAGGAACACTTTCTTTCGAGGATGTTGTTGCTTATGCCAAATCTAAAAATGAGCCTAAACAAATCAGTGGCAAGCAGGAATTGTACGAAGCAATTGTAAATATGTATATTTAATTAATTATTAATAGAAAGGAAAGAGTCAGGACTGAAAAATCGTCCTGCTCTTGATCCTTATATCTAAATTTACCTTATGAACTCACAACAAGGAAGTAAATCTTATATTATTGGCATAACTCTGGTCGCAACTATCGGTGGTTTGCTTTTTGGATACGACACTGCCGTCATTTCGGGTGCAGTTGATTCTCTAAGAATTTTTTTTAATCTGAACGAAGAAACATTTGGCGATTTAGCCACCTTCTATCATGGAGCAACCGTATCCAGTGCACTTGTCGGTTGTGTGATAGGGAGTGCAGTTTCAGGACTTTTAGCATCTGGATTGGGACGTAAGAAATCTTTATTTATTGCCGCTCTTCTGTTTTTGGTATCATCTCTCGGTGCTTCCTATCCCGAAGCATTTTTCTTCCAAAAGGGTGACGGATCACTTTCCGTACTCATCGCATTTAACATCTATCGTATTTTCGGTGGTATCGGCGTTGGTCTGGCTTCGGCTATTTGTCCAATGTACATTGCCGAAATTGCACCGGCTGATATCCGTGGGAAATTGGTCTCGTGCAACCAGTTTGCCATTATCTTAGGTATGCTGATCGTATATTTTGTAAACTTCTTTATCACTAAAGGCCAAACGCAGGAATGGATTGATGCAACCGGTTGGCGCTATATGTTTGCCTCCAATGCAATTCCGGCTGCCTTGTTCGGTTTTTTGTTATTTCTGGTGCCAGAGACCCCCCGCTATCTGGCATTGGCAGGAAAAGAAGATAAAGCATTGCATATACTTTCGAAAATAAATGGTGCTGATAAAGCTATAGATATTTTATCGAGTATAAAGGAAACTGCTCATGTAAAAGTTGAAAAAGTTCTTGCTTATGGTTGGAAAGTTTTATTAATTGGAATTCTGCTTTCCGTCTTCCAACAAGTTGTAGGTATCAATGTGGTACTTTATTATGCACCAACCATTTTCAAAAGTCTTGGATTTGGGAATGATGCCGCTATGGCACAAACGGTTATAATGGGATTGGTTAATATTATATTTACATTAGTAGCCATCTTTACAGTTGATAAATTCGGGCGGAAACCGCTGTTGATCATTGGTTCAATCGGTATGGCTCTTAGTATGTTTGTCATTGCATCATTGGCATATTTCGATATAATCGGGATTAGCACTTTGATCTTTATCGTTATTTATACCGCTTCGTTTATGATGTCTTGGGGACCGATCTGCTGGGTTTTAATTTCTGAAATTTTCCCGAATACTATCCGTGGAAAAGCTGTGGCTATTGCTGTTGCTGCTCAGTGGATTGCAAACTTCGTCGTTTCAGCTTCTTTCCCTTCACTTTCGGCTTTTAACATTACATTTACATACAGTTTATATGGCTTAATGTCGGTTCTGTCGGCATTGTTTGTGTGGAAAATGGTTCCTGAAACCAAAGGCAAAACACTGGAAGAGATGAATAAATTGTGGAGAAAATAAATTGCTCCAAACTTCCCTTCGTCATAAATAATGAGGCTGTTTCCCGATTTTTGGGAAACAGCCTCTATTTTACAGAGTATTTATGGAATACCCAACTTCATTGCTGGTAAAGCAGGGAAAAGAACCTATTTATTTTGTTTGGATTCCGGTAGAATAACATCGGATTTTCTGGATAATGGAAGTACGTCTAACCGGGAAATAGTCTGTCCCCTACTTTTCAATCGAACAGTTGTGTTCCCATAAGCCAGAAGTTTATAATCGACAGACCATGTTGAAGGGAAAGACGGAATTACATAAATATGATTCTCAACGTTTTGAATCAGCATGTTTTGCAATGCCATCATCAATGCTCCACCATTATCAAAATCGGGAATATAATCGCTTTTAGGTGCCCAAAAAGCAGGAAATTTGACTGTTTTGTCTACCGATTTGGAGTTATCAGTTACGTATTGTTTTGCCAAATCTGTCAATCCCAACAAGGAAGCCTGAATAGGGTCTTGCGACCAGCAAGATGTCCATTTATACAATCTTTCACTGAATGTCTTGAGGCCAATATTGATATCGGGATGCCCTATTCCATATATTCTGTATGGAAAAATTGTATAACATTCGGGATTTTCGCTGTTTCGCTGTATATCGTAAACTTGTGCAGGCAGAACTTTTGTTCCGGTAGAATCCATAGGAATAGCCGGTAAAGCATTCAGGCAGCCATTCCATTCATCTCGCAATGCCTGTGTTGCCAAATCGTTTGGCAAACTTGTCAAACGCGGAATATTATATCGTAAACCGGCAATATAATCAGTCGGGTTGGTGCAATCCCAGTATTCTTCTATGCTATTAGCCGGATAAAAATGGATAACACCATTTTTTCGTACCCAATGTTGATCAAAAAAACGAATTACCTGAGTAGCTAAGGGAACAATATAATTGGCTACAAAATCCTGGTCGTGGGTATAATCATAATATTCCAGCATTTGGGCCAACACTTCCAATCCTCCTGAATAATGATAACGTATCCATCGGGTATCCGATATCTTTCCTGTGTTTGACCATCCCCAATCGTCCTGTATATAAAGTCCGAAAAAATTAAATGTTTCAGGGAAAAATGCCCCTCCGTGATTATAGTATTTCTTAGTAATATCAGTTTGAATCGGAAGCATATTCATGTAACCATCAAACCAGGGCTTCAGCAAATCAAAATCGCCGGTTGCTAAAAGCGGCCAGTATAAATGGCGGTTATTTTGATTCCAGTACGCCGACCCCCAATTCCGATAATCGCCATTTTGTCCGTTATAGTCAAAGGTTAATGCTCCGCCATTAAATTTGACGGGATATTTCCCCCTACCCTGGCACGCCATCATAAACCGCTGTAATAAATACCCACGCGTAACGCTGACCGCATCTTCATCTCCGCTTAGAAAAACCCAGCTCCGGTTCCAGAAGGCATCCCACCAGTTGTAATGATTTGCACGAAGCTTTTCAATATTCATGGTACTTGCTTTTGCAACAATAACTGACAGCTGATTATCCCAATCGGCAGCTGTTTCTGTTAGTGCGGTATAGGCATAAATTGAAATGGAGAACTTTTTTCTGTTATGAATAGATTGCAACGTATTATCATCAGTTTTACTCATTCCCTTTCCTAACATTGTAGCTCCAAAAGTTCTATTCATAAAAGGATCGGGATAGATATTTGCCAGATCAGGAACATTCTGTTTGTTAAGAACTGTTTTAAAAAAAGAGGTTGTATTTCTGTGGTACCATTCAATTCTGTCTGGTTTTGACATCAACACATCGGCACTTTCCGTTGGTTTTATTGGGCTATCAATTACCCCCCGAAAACTCGGAGCCAACGTATCGAGCCCCGATTGCAGTGTATATAAAACCGGACGAAGTAATTCCGTAGAGCATTTCAAGTTGAAACTTTGGTTGCCTGAAGCCTCAACATGGATTACCGGATGATTGGCATCGACCCACACTTTTAGATTTATTTTCAATTTTTCTGCTCCACCAGAAATATTAATTTCACCGCCATACAGGTTAAGTGTTTGATTAAATGCAGTTCCGGAAACAAATGGATTAGGAGTTAAATGAACACGCACCCGACCAACTTTCAATAACCTGGTTCCTTCACTCCATGTATCTGATTTCCCGATATACATCATCAGATCACCATCATTTTCGACCCATACATTAGCTGTAATATCACCGTTCCCGAGTGGCATAGAAGCCTTTGATCCTGTTGTACTTGCCGTACTCCAACTTTCATTATACGCATTGAGTTGGGTGAGTATATCGGAAGGCAATTTTTTAGCCGAAGTTGCTACTGACAGGCAAAATGTCAAATATATAGGAAATACAATTCGACTGAATTTGATGCATTTGTTTGTATTCATTCTTTTATTTATAAAGTCAAAGTTAAGAGCGTTTCCTGTCTTGATTAGTTATTTTACTAGGACAGAGGCACCAGAATAATTTACAACCCGATCAGCTTGAGCTGTTATACCATCAGCAACACCATGATTTTGGCTAACAAATACGATACGGAAAACACGCTTTTGCAACATTCCTGGAAATTCACCCTTTCGTTTACCAATGGTCAATGTCTTTGCTTTTTCATCCCAATGAATCGGGATCAAAGAATAAACTCCTTTTTCGTAATTGTAATTATCATTTTCATCCTCATAAAGTACAAAATCAGCATTCGCACCCGTATAAACCCGTAACTCTATAGGATCTTCCTTTTTCTCAGTTGCATATTGCATTGTTGGTCCCATTGGAATAATAGAGCCGGCCTTAATATACAATGGTAAAATATCTATAGGCGTTTGTCTGGAAATTTTCTTTCCACCAGTATATTTTTCACCTGTCCAAAAGTCAAACCATCCCTGTGATTCAGGTAAATAAACAGCAGTCGATTTTGTTGTACTGAAATCGCTTTTACCAAAGTTTCCGTCCCGTGTAGTGTATAATGGTTCGGTTACCGGGGTTACCAATAAAGAAGGTCCAAACATATACTGATTCGTTATATTCAAGGCTGTCGTATCTGTTGGAAAATCCATCACCAGCCCGCGCATCATGGAAGCTCCTTCGGATGTTACACGCCAGGATTGTGAATAGATATAAGGCAATAAACGGTAACGTAAGTTGATATATTTTTCCTGCACATCGTAGGCCCAATATTCTTTTTCACCAAACTGGTAAATCTCTCTCGGTGTATTCGTTCCATGTGAACGGAACAAAGGCGAAAATGCACCAAACTGAAACCAACGAACATATAATTCCTGATAAGCAGTGTCGGCCACACCCTTAGGATATAATTCCGGACGAGCCCAAAAACCACCAATATCTGTAGTCCAGTAAGGAATACCCGAAAGGCAAAAGTTGATGCCTGCAGCAATTTGATTATGAAAAACGTTCCAAGTTCCTTCAATATCGCCGGACCAGGTAGAAGCTCCGAATCGTTGTTGACCGGTAAAAGCTGAACGGGTTAAAATGAATACACGTTTATCGGAACTTGTTTTGCGTTGATTCTCATAAACCCCTTTATTCGTTTCAAGCGGAAATGCATTTCCGACTCGTTTAAAACTACCCAAAGCCGTTTGGGTTGAATCTATTTTTCCCTGACGGTCGCCCTGTTCAGGTTCCGTAGCATCAAGCCACCAGGCATCCATACCTATTGAGAACAGGTTTTTATTTATATGCTTCCAATAGATATCACGTGCTTTCGGATTAAAGGCATCATACACCTTTATATTTTCGGTATTCGGCCATGTTTTAAAGTTAAGAAGCAAACCTTTCTCATTCAATTCTTTATAAATAGCCGTGCTGTCACCAAAAGAGGGCCAAACCGAAATCATAATATGTGCATGGTTTTTATGTATTTTATCAATCATTCCTTTGGGATCCGAAAATTCAGGATTACCAAACTCCGTTGAATTCCAAACCTTTTCTTCCATTCCCCAATACCGCCAGTCCTGTACAATATTGTCCAACGGCACATTCAGATCACGGTATTTTTGCACCACTCCGGTAATTTCATCCTGGCTTTGATAACGTTCCCGGCATTGCCAAAATCCGAAAACCCATTTGCCATACATAGGAACGGCACCGGTAAGCTCCCGGTATGCTGCAATAGTCCCATCGGCTGTTCCACCATAAACAAAATAATAATCAATACAATCACCAATTTCCGATTCAAACGAAGTTCCTTTAGTATCATCAGCAAATGTTGTTACGGAATAATTATCCCACAATAAACCATACCCTATTGAAGAAAGTAAAAACGGGTTGGCAACATACATATTTCGTTGTTTCAACAAAAGTGTATGGTTCCTGAAATTGATTATTCCGCGCTGATCTTGCCCCAAACCGTACACGGCTTCGGTACTTGAAAGCTTAAATTGTTGTTTGATTTTATATGATTCACCATTTATATCAGTAGTCGGAAGAAAAGTCGGTTTATTGGCCGACTCGGTCAATAAAAGCCGATTGCTTAAATCGAAAAAGCTGATTTTCCCGGTCAGTTTATTGACTTTAATTTTTAATTTTTGTGTGGTCAAAACAAATTCGGCTGGAGTTTCCTGGCGGATTATCCCGCTTCCCCCCTGCGGTAAAATAACCGATAAACTTTGTTTGTTTAACTTTTCGACAACCGGAGATTTAACTACCCGGACAATCTTTTGCCCATAGGTTTCTATTTTCAGGTTCAAACCACCTATTGATACCGTAAAAACAGATTTTTTCCCCGAATCTACCGCTTTCGCTGCCAAGGTTCCGGAAAAAACAATCATTACAATGAGAACTAACTGAGAAATTTTATTCATGATATCCAATCTTAATTACCTTATAAATCGTGTGTTTTTAAACAATAGCTACTGAATGGAGGAAGCAGAAGGAGGTGCATCGTCTAAATTGGAACCCCAGTTTTTATTTGCTTTATCTCCCATAATTAATAAAAGCGACCCGCCATTTGCAATTTCCGAATGATTAAACCAGGGTTTATTCCATATCTTACCATTTAATATAGCCGATTGGATATACTTATTTTCTTCAGAGCAATTTTTGGCAACAATTTCAAATACCTTGCCATTGCCCAACCGAACCTTCACGTCTGTGAATAACGGACTTCCGATGTTATAGGTAAGCGAACCCGGAGTAACCGGATAAAATCCCATCGACGAAAATACCACAAAAGCAGTCATTCCACCACCATCTTCATCACCGGGAACTCCCATTAAATCGTTACGGAACCAGTATTTAAGCAATTGGCGAATTCGTTTTTGCGTTTTCCAGGGTTGTCCGGCGTAATTGTAAAGATAAGGAATATGTAAAGAAGGTTCGTTTGCCATCGAAAACTGACCCACGTTTCCTGTATTATCAGGCAAAGAGGAATAAAACTCAAATTTACTTTTACCCAAAGGCTCCCGGAATGTAGCATCCAAATTTTGAGAAAATTTTTCGGCTCCACCCATTAATTTGATTAAATCTGCGACATTATGCTGAACATCCCAACGGTAAGTCCAACCGTTGTTTTCGTCATAATACTCCCGGGCACCCGGACCTCCGGAGAACCTGTAATCAAAAGGCCGGATAAAATTACCATCAACATCTTTCGGATGGAAAAAGGAGGTTTCGGAGTTAAACAAGTTTCGGTAATAATACGAACGTTTCATAAAATAATTGTAATCATCCGTTTTATTCAAGGCTTTAGCCATTTGGGTCAGGCACCAGTCATCATAACTATTTCCCAATGTTACGGCCACCGGTTGACGCTTTTCCCAAGAGTTTACATCCGGGCAGGTTTCAACTTCCCCTGGTTTTAATGCCTGGTAATAACCCTTTTCATTATAAAATTTATCCAATTCAGTCAAAGGAACTTTAGTCCAGGGTAAAAGAGACTTTTCGGTAAGTGCAGCCCTACAAGCTTTATAAGCAGCCTCCAAATCTATACCTCCCAGTTCTTTACTGTATGCATCCCAAATAACCGCTACGGCATGGTTGCCATTCATTCTATGACTGTCCCCCGTTACTTCAGGAAATGTTGGCATCCATCCTTTTGGAGATTGTTCTGCCATACGAATATAGGATTGTACCATGTTTTTTTCCATTTCCGGTTCAATCAAAACCCGTAACGGATGAGCTGCCCGATAAGTATCCCAAACCCAATCGTCGGTATAAAAAGGTTTACCTCCGTCATCGTGTACTTTTCCATCAAAAGCACTATAGTACTTTCCATCTTCGCTAATATTGATCATCCGTTCATAGGTACGGTAAAGCGAGGTATAAAATACAGTCTTATCGTTTTCCGATCCTCCTTCAACCTGAATTTTAGACAGGGTGTTATTCCAAACCTCCCGACCTTTCTGTGCCAACTGATTTACATCGTAATTTTCAATTTTTTTTTTTAAGTTCTTCTTTGCTTGCTCCGTACTTATAAATGAAATGCCATAACGGATATTTACTTTTTCGTTCGTATTTCCATAATTTAAAACGATTGCTTTATTTTGACCATCCACACTTTTTGAAGTGTAAGTAACTTTACCTTTATCTAATGTTCCCACCGATAATGGCTTTTGTTCAATTTCCAGATAAAGATATATTTTTGTAGGAGTACCGTCAATAATCTGATAACCGTTAATTCCATCGGCATCATAATTCAACTTTCCATTATCAACATTGATGACAATGAAATTTTTTCCAGGCTTTTCAAAAGTCAATTTATACAATCCTGAATGATTCGAAGGGGCATAATCAACTCCTATTTGGGCTTCATCCAAACAAACTGAATACCTGTAAGGACGAATTTTTTCCAAATCATACGAATACGGTTTAACCGGAATTAAGGCAGACTCATCTCCCTGTTCCGGGCTGATATTAAACGCCGAACTGCCCCGGTGGCTGGTAATTGCTACAGGCAACCCTTTAATTAGATCTGTTGTGTAATCAGCACGTTCGGGACAAACCCGCAACATACTGTTGGGCAGATGTACGGTAGGGAAAGTGGGTACCAACAAATGGCTGATATTCCCAATAAGCGGGTTCACATAATCTATCGGCGTGCGAGATTCCTTATCGATGGCCGAAGTCAGGAAAATCATTCCGCAAAACATTACTGGTAACATTAGAGAGAGAGAAAGTTTCATTTTACTTATCATCTTTATTGTCTTTTTTGGATAATTATTTCAGGCTATTCTTTTTTGAACAATTTAAACTTTCGTTCAGTCAATTTATTTATTTTTTGAACTGTAATACCCGTAAAATAAAAGTATTTATTTCTACTCATATTTTAAATATAAATTTTTAATAAATTACTACTATGATCGATTAAAACATTTCGATTAAACAGGCTTGTCTTTCCAAAGAATTAATTTTACGGAAAATACTACTGATTAATGCCCTATTTTTTGAAAAGCACCCATATATTTATTTCAGAATGATTTTTTTGGAAACCAAAGAATTGTTTGCTCGTAAGCGCATAATGTACATACCTCTTTGCAACTCAGCAACAGGCACTTGAATTTGATTATATCCTGTAACGCCATTAAATTCTGCTTCGAACGTTTTCACTCCACGAATATCCCATAGGCTTACAGAAAGTTTGAAATTGTCGGAAGGCAAGGAATAATTGATTGTTATTAAATCTGTTGCGGGATTGGTGTAGGTAAATGTCCTTTCAGCGTTTGGATTATCAATGGAAGTTGGAACTTTTACTCCGAAATAGAGCGTATCGGAAGCCAGACTGACATTGCCTTTGCTATCCGCAATTTTTACCCAATATTTGCCTTTCGAACTGATTACTTTCAACGAATTGGTGGAAGCAGTCGGAGTATTATTCCAGTAATATTTGAAAACATTGTTGTCCTTGTCGCTCTGCATTATTTTGACGTAGAAAGCATTTTCATTTTCCATTCTTTCAAAACCTAGAATGCGGATAATGGGCTTTGTTTGTTTCAAGCGGGCGGCTTTTCCCTGGTCGGTTTTCCCTAGTTCAATGGAACACCAGGCATCGCGCGAGGCAATCCAATCGCTCAGGTAACGCACATGTGCATGATAGTCGGTCGGTTTTTCCATATAGGTTTCGGGACTATATTCAGTCAGGATTTGCGGCCACCTGGCTTTTTCGCGTGCAAGAGCGCCACTTTCTTCAAGAAACTGATAATTTGCCTCGAGAATTTGCGGAATTTGGTAAAACAGCGGACGCAATTCGTCGAAACGAGCGGTGTATTGAGAAAAATAAGCAGGATCATCGGCAAGGCGGGCAAACCAACGGTGTGTTCTGACCATATTGCCGGCTTCGTTTTTGTCGCCGCCATTGGCGTAAGACAAATCAAAATCCCATGGCGCGTTCATGTTTAACTTTTCGTTTCTTTCCTTTGAGACGAATGTACTGGCGTGAAATAGGTTATCTGGCCCCTTTGACTGTTCATGTAAAATAGTCCAGTCGGTAAAACTTGGAATTTCCATATATTTTTGATATCCATTTGCCGGGTCTGTGAAATTATTGCTCCACAATACGTTTTCAAATTCATTCAGATAATTCCTGATCCAATTTCTTTGGGCTTCGGTTACGTTTTTGGCCTTCGGATATTTGAATGAAAAATTGATGTCTTTGGACGTTTTGAAATCGACGGCTTTTTCTTCTACGCTCAGTTTTTCTTCCGATGAACCTTCGAGGAGATAGCCGCCCGAAATGCGCGGTTCCACCTGGTCATCAAAAGCATCCGTCATTTTTTTCAGATCTACTCGGTTGTTATCACGTTGTACTTTTTCCGAAAGGCAATAAAGTCCGCGATATTCGTCGTTTACCCAAAGTTCCACATATCGCAGGCGAGGTGTCCAGGGAATACCTGTCATCTGCTGTCCGAGATAAAAGGCAATGGGGATACGCATCAGGCTGCGGTCGTGCCAAAAAGCGAGCAAAGACCATTCGCCGGCTTCGGGCATATCTAATATTGTGGCTGGATTTTCTCCCAAAGTATCATCAACCAGATCAATATTATAGGGCCTTTTTGGCACTCCCCATGTTGTATTTCCACGACCGTCAATCTGAATTTTTCCATTGTAAAGCACTGAATCGGCATACGTTGAACTTGTCGAGTTGCAGATAATCATTGTTCCGTTGAGTTTTCCGGCATAATCTGCGTCGTTTTTTTCGTTTTTAATATCCCCGATTTGTTTATCCTCAGCCAACGTTATATGAATTTCAGCTATGCCTTTCGGTGAAAAAAGCAAGTTTTCGTTTTGTGCCTGTAGATTTAGGGATGCAAGTAATAACACTATCAAATACGATTTTTTATACATTATATTTGTTTAATTGATGATGAGTTTTTTTGTAAAATGAGTTTTTTTCGATTGCAGAAATAACATATAAACTCCCTTTTGGAGAGGTGCTGACAATGTTTCCCCCGCGTTTATCCTGCCCGCACCGACTGTTTTTCCTAAAGTATTGATTATACGAAAATGGAAGGTATCAACGGTCGGACAACCGATATGTAACTCGTTGCCGGCTTGCACTGGATTGGGATAAACGTCGAACGATTGAGCACTTGTCTCGTGGATTCCCGTAACCGTTTCGTAGTAAATTTCTTTACCTTCCGGCGCATTGTTGGCTTCCACACGACTATCGATCACCTGACCTCCCCAACAATACACGCCTCCACCTTTCGACGAAGAACTATTATTCGTAATAAGGCAGTCTTTTAAAATTCCGTTTGTGTAAAGAAAAGCTCCACCTCCGGCAAAATAAATGCCATTGGGTGTTTCGGGTTCGGTAAAAATATGAACTGCGCTTACAGTATTAATTGTATATTTCAATGCAGGATGGCAGTAGCCATTGCCAAAGCAATAAGCCCATGCCAGCGTGTTGCCGACTTGTCCGCTGGTCCAATAAGGATATTTCAAATCCATACCTACACTCTTCAGGATGGTCTGTATATTAGCCTCATAAACTTTCTGTAATTCCCCTGGGGCAGGCAAATACCAATCGGAATAACCTCCGGTAGTAAGCGTGTCGCACCAGTAAGCAGCGTAGTTGCCATTACCGGAATAATCCGTCGTAAAAAAATCGACCGAATTTTGCTCCAATTCATAGACTATTTGGGCTGAGTTTTCAGCTCCGACAACATTTGCCTTCGCGCTCGTGCGGTCGATGAGCAGAGTTAGTTCATCTATCGTCTTTTCGTAACCGCCCCATTGTTTACGGAGATTTTTTGTTCCAATCATTATACCGGTTTCGGTTTCCGTATCGTATTGATAAAGAACGCCAACGATATTATTGTCTCCTTTCTGAGAATAAATGATGCTGCCTGCTTTGAAAGCGGTAGTAGATTTTCCGTTCTGAATAACAAAACCTTCCCATACGGTGGCGGTGGAGGAAGGGACCAGTTGCGTAAGTACCCGCTGTTTGCCCTGTCCATCCAAAATACTGTAGTGCGAACTGTCAGCATCGGTCATCTGGTAGCGCTCGGTAGGATTGTTGACGTTGGCAGTGTATCCGCCTTGTATGTTAACGCCTTCTTTCATCATGTAGCCGCCGTAATATTTCCCTACGGCAACAAAAACCACATCGCCTGCCGAAGCCTTGTTTATAATGGCTTGCAAATCGTTTGATGCCCAACCCCACGACGAACCGGGAAGCGCGGGATTTCCGTTTGTTTTTACATAGTAATTTTTTGCATGACAATAAAATACCGTCAGAATACAAAAGGAAATAAGCATAAAAATCTTATTCATGGCTAAGTATATAAGTTTTACCTGCATCTGTTGGGAATGAAATGCTGTTTTCGTCGATAACCGTCGGCATTACACTTCCTCCGTCCTTTTCGTTAAGCGTATAATTATTTATACCGTTGTATTTTAGTTTACAATCATTTCCCGAGAGCGAAAGGATTTCTACATTTTTCAATACTTTATTTTCCCATTGGGCATTTAATGCAAAATTGCCACGTGCTTTAATTCCGTTAAAACTACCCGTGCTCCATTTGTCGGGGATGGCAGGTAGCATTTCTATATATTCTCCCTGACTTTGAACCAACATTTCGGTCATTCCGGCGGTAGCGCCAAAATTGCCGTCGATTTGAAAGGGGGGATGCGTATCGAACAGATTGCTGAGCGTCGATTCTTTCAGCAGTTCTTCCAGCAATTTATGCGAATGGTTGCCATCGCGCAAACGAGCCCAGAAATTGATTTTCCATGCTTTGCTCCAGCCAGTACCACCATCACCGCGTGTATTCAGGGTCTTTTTCATTGCTTCGGCATACAAATCTTCCTGTGCGCTACGACCTGGAATAATTTGCGAACCGGGATGCAGCCAGAACAAATGGTTCACATGCCTATGTCCGCCATCGCCGGTAATGTCCATCGTGGTTTCGTCTTTCCATTCCATAAATTGTCCGTTCAAGCCTATCTGAGGACCGGCTAAACGGCTTTTGGCCTTGACTATTTCGGCAATTTCAGGTGAATCCGTTTGCTGCGGATGCAAAATACGATAAGCCTTGATTGTCATATCGAAAAGTTCGGTAATAATGGCCTGGTCGCACGAGGCGCCCAAAGAGTAAGGACCGTGTTCGGGAGAGTAGGAAGGATTGGCTACCAATGTCCCATCCCGGGCATCGCGCCAAATATTGTCCACCCAAAACAAAGCGGCATCGAGCATGACAGGAAAATTGGTTTCCAGAATATTTTTGTCCTGAGTAAATTGATAATACTCCCAAATATCCTGACACATCCAGCCGGCTGCAGCGGGGAAATAAAAGCCTTCGTACCAGTTGCCCGGACCGGTATTTCCCCAAATATTGTTTTCATGATGGATAACCCAACCTCTCACTGGATGACCATCTGGTTTGCAGTAATAATGGTTCGCAGTAATTCGTCCACGTGGAACCAAACTATTTATATAATCGATAACCGGCAAATGGCAATCGCTCAGATTGGTAGGTCCGGCTAACCAATAATTCATTTGAAGATTGATGTTAGTATGGTAATCGGCTGCCCAGGGAGGCGTAAGTCCTTCCGCCCAGATTCCCTGTAAATTGACGGGCAAGCCGTTTGGTCGCGAAGATGAGATAAGCAAATAACGTCCGAACTGGTAATAGAGTTGTTCGAGGTACAGGTTTTCTACTACGGTGTTTGTATTGTTCTTGTAGCCAGCCAAAAGTTGATCAGTTGTTTTGTTTCCGGTATTGGCTGCGCCATCCAAATTCAACGCCATCCGATTGAACAATGCCTTATAATCATCGATATGCGCTTTAAGAATGCTCTCGTAACTTTGTTGAATCGTTCCGTTAACGGCGTTTGTTGTTTTTTCAAGCGGGTCGGTAGTGGAAAAATAATTGAAAGTCTGATCCATGCATTGCTGATAGTTTGTGGCTGCCGACAAAACAATCACTAATTCATCAGCTCCTGTTACTACCAGTTTTTTACCAGAAACAGACACTGTGCCGTTTGTTGTTTTTACTTTCAGGTATTGGGCAAATTTCAGTCCGTTGGGACCCTGGTCGGCCGGTTGACCGGTCAGCGTAATGGAGCCATCTGCCGAGGCTATAATGGTTGTTTTTGTTTGAGGACCTGTCAACCAAATAGTTCTCGAAAGCATACCGGGTGTATCGCTCGTAAGACGGATGACGAGCGAATTTCCGGGATGACTCACAAAATATTCCCGTCTGTAGTTTATGGCATTTTGGGTATAGGTTACTTGCGCTACAGCGTTGTCGATATTTAATTCCCTGTGGTAATTCGTATAGACAGGATAATCGGGTGTTTTTGCGTTTTCCAAAGCTATTTCGCTTAACTGGGGCGGTGTATTTGCAGTAGATGTGGCTGTTATTTCAAATTTATAATACTTGTAGCTGACAGTTTGTGCTAATTCAAAACGCAAGTTCTGATTTCTTCCTGAAAAAGTAATATTGGTTCGTATATCGATTAATGTATACTCTTTACCGTCTATTGAACCGTAAAGGTTCCACGATTTCGGATCTCTTGCCGGCGTGTCGTTTCCCGAGATTAAAGAATAGGCCGAAGTTCTGAAAGGTAAATCATATTCCCACACTATATAACAAGGTAAGCCTTTGAATCCCTTGTCTGAAAACCATTTGGTGGTTGCGCTGTTATCGAAAAGCATCGGGAACTTTTCGCCGCCCGTCGGATTGTCGCAGTCGCCGGAAATGTTGACGACCTCTGGCATCATCATTGCAGAGTACGCGATGTTCAGGTTGCACAACGACTGATAAGAGCCGAAATCATCTTTCGAACCCATCAGGCCGTTGATATCGCTTTGTAATATGGTGTTTTCGGCTTCGTAATTGCCGGAAATAACTTTTCCACTTTGGTTAATATAGGTTGCATTATTTGCTGAATAATTATTCATTTTTTCCTGCAAAGCGTTTCGTACGTTTTGCAAACTTTGATGAACCAAAGCCGGAGTACGCAAATGTCCGCCGTTGTATGAAGGATTTTTACCTGGTCCGCCAGACCACAACGAATGTTCGTTTATTTGAATAATATCTGTAGACACGTCGCCAAAAAACATCGCACCGATAAAGCCGTTGCCCAAAGGTAAGGCTTCACTTTCCCAAACTGTTGCAGGACTATTGTATTGAGTTTTTAGGGAGGAATTTCCGCTTCCGTAAGCATTTGGATGAAAGCATATCAACAATACAATAAAAATAACATGGAATTCTGAATGTGTTTTCATGGTTTTATCAAAATATATTTGCCAAAGATCTGTTATGAGGGTTAACAATTCTATTAAATTAGAATTAAAAAAGGATTTTTTTTAAACGTAGAAGGTTTTTAATTCTATTTTAAGCTGATTTTAATGAACGGAAGATATATTTGCTGACATTGTAGAAAAATCTGATATTGCTCTGAAATGGAGTCTTGTTTTTTTATGATGGATCGACATTATTATATGGTAAGAAGCCTTAAAATAATTAACACATATGACTTTACAAAAATATTTCTTCCTATTATTGCCTTTTGTCGCTTTTTCCTGCTCTGTCGCGAAAACAGATTATACACAATTTGTCAATCCGTTTATTGGAACGGGCGGTCATGGTCATACGTATCCCGGAGCTACGCTTCCGCACGGAATGGTTCAGTTGAGTCCCGATACTCGTACTAACGGTTGGGATGCTTGTTCAGGATATCATTACGACGATAGCACATTAATTGGTTTCAGCCATACGCATTTGAGCGGAACAGGAATTGGCGACTTGGGAGATGTGCTTTTCCTTCCTTTTACAAACGAACTTCAAACTGTTGCTCCGAATGGCGATGACAAACAAGCGATTTTCGGTTCTGCATTTTCGCATAAAAAAGAAAAGGCTTTGCCGGGCTATTACAGCGTCCACCTGGATAGCTACGGCATCGACGTCGAACTAACGTCGACTTTGCGTGCCGGATTTCATCGTTATACTTTTCCGAAAAGCGGGAAAGTGGGTTTGTATATAGATTTGACCCGTACTATTCACGATCGTCGTTTGCTCGCTTCCGAACTGACGGTAATCAGCAATACCGAAATACAGGGAATGAAACATGTCAGTGGATGGGCGCCCAACCGTTACCTTTATTTTTATGCTCAATTTTCTGAACCCTTTACCGCTACTGTTGATGACAATAAAAAGGCTGTTCTCACCTTTAATAATAACAAGAAACAAGTTTTAATAAAAGTGGGTATATCGTTGGTGGATTATGATGGTGCCCAACACAATCTGTTTACCGAAATAGGCGATTGGGATTTCGATGCCGTCAAGGAAAAGGCACACGACCTTTGGAGCAAGGACTTAGCCAAAGTTCAAATAAAAACGACAGATAAGAAAAATAGTCGCATTTTTTACACCGCTTTATACCATACGACTTTAGAACCCATCATCATTTCTGATGCCGACGGACGCTACCGCACAATGGATAATAAAATAATGAAGGATGAAAAATATACCAACTATTCCATATTTTCGCTTTGGGATACGTTTCGTGCCTTGCATCCATTAAACACGATTATTTCGCCCAATGAAAATCAGGCAATGATTCGCTCGCTGATTCGTAAATACGACGAAAGCGGTTTGTTGCCCATGTGGGAACTGCACTCCAACGAAACCGGCTGTATGATTGGGTATCACGCTGTTTCAGTTATTGTGGATTCCTATTTAAAAGGACAGCGCGATTTTGATGTAGAAAAAGCTTATCAAGCATGCAAAAAATCATCAGCCTACGACACAACCAACATTTCGCCTGCCATTGACCGGGTGATTCTGCACGATAATTTAATGCCTTATGGCAAGTACTATAAAAATACCATAGGTTATATTCCGGCCAATACGGAAAAACAATCGGTTGCCCGCGGTTTGGAGTATGCTTACAACGATTGGCTGATTTCCCAATTTGCAAAAGAAATGGGGCGTGAAGATGACTATGCGTATTATACGAAGCTGAGCAAAAATTATAAAAATTATTACGACCCGTCGACTGGTTTCATGCGTGGTAAAATGCGCGATGGATCGTGGCGAACACCTTTTGACCCGAGACGCTCCGACCATAACAATGATGATTATTGCGAAGGCAATGCATGGCAATGGTTGTGGTTTGTCATTCACGATGTGGATGGCTTAACCAAATTGATGGGTGGCAGACCAAACTTTGTAACCAAATTGGATTCCTTGTTTTCTATTTCGTCTGATTTGCACGGTGAGCGCATATCGGCGGATATTTCAGGCCTGATTGGCCAATATGCCCATGGAAACGAGCCCAGTCACCAAACAATACATTTGTATAATCAGGTAAACAAACCGGAAAGAACACAGGAATTGGTCGATCAGGTATTGCAAACGCTTTATTTCGATGACCCCAACGGATTGTCCGGAAACGAAGATTGCGGCGAAATGTCGGCTTGGTACGTTTTGAACAGCATGGGATTCTATTCCTACTGTCCGGGAACACCTTATTATTCGATAGGACGTCCTTTGTTCGACGAGGTTAAAATCCAACTCGAGAATGGCAAGGTTTTCACTGTAAAAGTTATCAATAATGCGCCCGATCACAAACACATCCAATCCGTAAAACTGAACGGAAGAATATTAAAAGAAATGTTTTTCTCCCACAAGGAACTTATGGAAGGTGGAGCATTGGAAATAACAATGAAATAAATCCTTTTATCACATGAAAAAAATTATTTTTGCTGTATGCCTGTTTGGTTTTGTTGCTTGTAAAACAACTTATAACTATCCGTTTCAAAATCCAAATTTAAGTGTTGAGGAGCGAGCCAGTGACCTTGTTTCGAGACTGACTTTGGAAGAAAAAGTAAGTCAAATGCTCAATCGAACACCTGCTGTGGAGCGACTTGGCGTTCCGCCTTACGATTGGTGGAACGAGTGCCTGCACGGCATTGCACGAACGGAATACAAAACAACTGTTTTCCCGCAAGCTATTGCAATGGCGGCAGGTTGGGACGTAAACGCCATGCACCAAATGGCGGATTTTACAGCAACCGAGGGCAGGGCAATTTACAACACTGCTTCAGCCAAAGGTGACTATAGTATATATCACGGCCTGACATATTGGACTCCTAATATTAACATCTTTAGAGATCCGCGTTGGGGCCGCGGACAGGAAACTTACGGTGAAGATCCTTATCTGACGGCAAATCTGGCTGCAAATTTTGTAAGGGGCTTACAGGGCAATGATCCGCACTATCTGAAAGCTGCTGCCTGTGCCAAGCATTTTGCTGTACACAGTGGCCCGGAACATAATCGTCACACATTTAATGCAACAGTGAGTAACTATGACTTGTGGGATACCTATTTGCCGGCCTTCAAAAAACTGGCACAAACAGGTGTTGCAGGGTTCATGTGTGCGTACAATGCTTTTGACGGACAGCCTTGTTGCGGCAGCGACAAATTGATGATCAATATTTTGCGTAACGAATGGAAATTTACGGGCTATGTTACGTCCGACTGTGGAGCAATTGACGATTTTTACCGCAATCACAAAACACATCCTGATGCACCTCACGCTGCGGCCGATGCGGTCTTTCACGGCACGGATGTCGATTGCGGACACGAGGCATACCTCGGGCTGTTGCAAGCGGTGAAGGATAGCATTATTACCGAAAATGATATTAATGTTTCGCTTAAGCGTCTGTTTTCTGTACGATTGCGGTTAGGCATGTTTGACCCGAAAAAGCGCGTTCCTTTTTCAAAAATTGATTCTACTTATTTGGAAAAACCTGAACATAAAGCTCTTGCTCTGAAAATGGCGCAACAATCCATTGTCATGTTACGAAACGAAAACAATTTATTGCCCATTGATAAAAAAGCGGTAAAAAAAATTGCTGTTCTGGGGCCAAATGCCAACAATGCGGAAGTGCAATTGGGCAACTACAACGGTTTTCCGACACGAATTATCACGTTGCTGGATGGAATTAAAGAAGAAGTTGGCAACGATGTGGAAATTTACAGTGACACTGTGATTGGCTATTACGGACAAACGCCGAAATCTTTCGAAGCTACGTTAAATCGTGTGAAGGATGCCGATTTAATAGTTTTTGCAGGAGGAATTAGTCCGCGTATTGAAGGGGAGGAAATGCCTGATCTAGTGGTTGATGGTTTTTTTAAAGGTGACCGCACATCAATTCTTTTGCCCAAAATTCAGAGCGACTTTCTTAAGGCTCTGAAAACGACAGGAAAACCAGTTGTTTTTGTGTTGATGACAGGCAGCGCCGTTTCGTTTGATAAAGAAGGCGCACCTGCAATTCTCAATGCGTGGTACGACGGCGAATTTGCAGGAAAAGCAGTTGCTGATGTCATTTTCGGGAATTACAATCCTTCAGGACGACTGCCCATCACTTTTTATGAAAAAGACAGCGATTTACCCGATTTTGAAAATTACAGTATGGAAAACCGCACATATCGCTATTTCAAAGGTAAATCGCTTTATCCTTTTGGTTATGGATTAAGTTTCAGCAATTTTGAGTACGAATGGATCAAGCAACCCAAGCAAGGTTTTTCGGAAAGCGAAACAATTGAATGTACATTTAAAATAAAAAATGTCGGCAAACTGGCAGGCGACGAAGTAGCACAGGTTTATGTAAAATATCCTTTCGGAAAAGGCCTGCCACAGAAGGAACTGCACGACTTTAAACGAATAAGCATAAATCCGGCCAACAGTTCGGAGATTAAAGTTTCCATTCCTGTTTCCGATTTAAATAAATGGGATGAAGAAAGTGGTAAAATGATTGTCCCAAAAGGTGTTTATACCTTGTTTGTTGGCGGCAGTTCGACCGACGAAGCAATTTCGGCACAATTTGAATTGAAGTAAAAATGACCTATATAAAATTGCGTATTCATTATCAGTGAAAAAATTGAAAATCTATATATATTATGAAACATATTACTTTTCTCAAAAAAACATTTTTGTGTTGCACTGTATTTTTTTCGGCTGCTGTGTCTGCGCAGACTGTCTCATTGAACTGGCAACTTGTAACGCCTAAGTATACAACGGCTGATGCTTTTGTTGCCGGACTTAACGTAAAAGAGTACGGAGCCGACGCCACCGGAACAATAGACCAAACCGCTTTATTTCAGAAATTATTGGATGCCCTTGGCTCACGCACCAACAATAACGGTCGACAAAATGACGGAACTCCTAATGGCGGTGTTTTATATGTTCCCGAAGGAAAATATTTGTTCAAAGGTACGCTGTTTATACCAAAAGGTGTAACTCTTCGCGGTGATTGGGAAAAACCGGTGAAAGGACAACCCATCAAAGGAACTATTCTTATGGCGGCCAATCCGAATGCCAAAGGAAAAGATTGTACCTTATTACCTAACGGAGCAATAGGTACTGCTTACGAACAGTTATCGCTTATTATCATGCAGCCTTCTTCTGCTGTGAGAGATGTAAATATATGGTATCCAGAGCAAAATGCAAATAGTATTGTTGCCTATCCTCCTGCTATTTTATTCGGGCAACAAGGTTATTGGGGAAACGATTATTGCTTGGCTTCGAATATAACGTTGGTAAATGCTTACGATGGAATTATTTTCTCGCGGCGTAGCGGCGGGGGCGCACCTAATTGTTACGGCATTTATGGTTCGCCACTGCGACGGGGTATAGAAATTGATAACATTGCAGAAGTAGGACGCATTGATAATGTGGATTTCTCATCCGACTATTGGGCCGGTTCGGGTTTACCGGGTTCTCCTGCCATGAACGGACCGCATAAAGACTATATCCTTAACAATGCAACGGCAGTTGTTATGCGTCGAAACGACTGGTCGTATATCGGCAAAGTAAAAGCCGAAGGTTACAACATCGGTTACCGCCTGGATTTGTCGTACAATAATGACGCCAACGGAAACAAGACCGCGCCCAACGGACACAATTTCAGTATGGATTTTACCAATTGTAAATACGGAGTTTATGTAGCAGCGGTATCCGGCGCAGGTATGATGTTTTATGATTATAAATTCACCAATTGCGATTATGGTTTTTATCTTGCTCCGGGAGTAGGTGGTGTTGTACAGATACAAGGTTGTACTTTCGACACAAACTTAGCATCAGTGTATGCTCCCTTGGATAACACTACCAAGATTATCATGAGTCAGAATACTATTGAGAAAGGTGCTGTGGATATTCGTGGAGGTTTGGCTACCATTACAGGATGTGATCTCAACAATGAACCCGACCAGATACGTTTGGGAGCTTATGCACGGGCAATTGTTACAGGCAACCGATTTGCAAACGCAGTTTCTATAAAGGATGCCTCTCTTTATCACTGCATAATCGACCACACGCCGATAGAAATGACAACATTGCCTAATTTTCCTTATGTAAATCAATATGATTTTGTTCAGAAACCAAACGAAAATAGATTTTATTTAGCGACTTTGCACAGTGTTAGTGTTACTGCCGACGATAATTCGGCTGCTTTGCAAACCTTACTGAATCAAGCTCAAACCGATGGTGGGGGCATCGTTTTCTTACCTCCCGGACATTACAAATTCCGTCAACCGATAACAATTCCTACCGGCGTTGAACTAAAAGGTTCGGTGGATATACCTTCGTTACCCACAGGTCCCGGTACAGCGATGGAAATTTATGCAGGTAAAGATGATGAAAACGGAACTCCTTTCATCACAATGGAACAAGGCAGCGGAATTCGCGGGCTGGTGATGAATTATCCGGAACAAGTGGTGCAATTGCTTACCGAACCTGAGCGCAACAATCTGGATGTATATCATTATCCTTATACTATTCGTGGAAACAAAGATGTTTATATTGTGAATATTGCTTTCCGTGCTACCTATCATGGTATTGACCTCTTCACCAATAAATGCGACAATCATTTTGTAGATTATCCTTCGGGGCATGTTTTCAAAACCGGTATTCGGGTTGGAGGCGATTCAGACGGAGGACATATTTACAATGCACAGTTCAACCAGATTGCTTATGGCGCTGGTGGCGAAACCAAATACGGAGCTTGGCCCAATTCACCCGACAATAATCAGACCGACCAGACTAAATACCACAATGAATTTAGCATGGCTTATGCTTACTGCTGGAATAACTTGCATTTCATGACAATAGAAAATTGTACAAACCAGGTAATGTATAATAATTTTAATTTTGGTTCCAACCGGGGTTTCACACTTGACGAAGGAGCCAACGGTTTTTGTTTGGGACAAGGTATTGACCAGGGAATGAATGCCTTCTATTTGAATGGTGTTGGAAACCAGGGTTTTAACTTTATCAATACACAGATTACCACAACCGCTCCATCGCCTGGAGTTGAGCAGCAATACCTTGACAATAACCGGTACTTCCAAACCACAGGAAACTTAAATGGAAAGGTTACTTTTTTTGGAGTCGATTTTTGGGGGCAACCACAAAACATTTCCAACGAAGTTTTGGGTGGAACACTTGAATTGCAGGCAGGAAATTATGACAATTCCGGGCAAAAAACGTTTGCATCGGTTGCTTCTGGAGCCGCTTTCAATCTTATTGCCAGTAATATCAATAACATTAGTTCACTGTTGACCTCCGGTTCGGCTCCGCAATTTAGCATTCAGTCGTCGTTTATCAATCAGGGCAATACGGATACGACTGCTTGCGCTTTGTGGGTCAATAATTTGTCGCAATCCGGTGTTCCAGTGCCTCCTGATATTGAACGTACCGGTTGGACAGCATCCGCATCGGTTAATAATGCCGATGCCAAAAACAGTTTGGACGGCTTTGCTGATACCCGTTGGTCAACCCTGAGCGATCGCCAAAAACCCGGACAATGGTTCATTGTGAATATGCTCGTCCCTCAAACATTTAATACTGTTTTCTTAGACGTAAGTAATAGCGCTTATCGTCCATTGTCTTGTACCGTTGCTGTTTCGCAAGATAGTATCAATTGGACAAATGTGGTTATAACCAATACTCTTTCAGTAAACAATTTTACGATAATGTTTTTTGAAACACAAACTGCTCGTTATGTAAGAATAACACAAACAAGTACTGGCACATCTTCGTGGCGGATAGCTGAATTTTATATCGATGATACCGAATTTCATACCAAAACGCCGCAGGTGAAAAACAACAATGATGTTGTTTTGTGGTTCGACAATGCCGGAAATTTAAATCTGCGAAACGTTACAGGAATTTCAACCGTATGCATTTATTCTCTTGCGGGACAACTGGTAACAGCACCTGTACAAATTGAAAATGCGATCAGCGTAAATCTACCATCCGGTATTTACATCGCCGTATTGAATAATAATGGGAAAATATTTAGAAAAAAGCTGATTAAGCAGTAAAATAATTGATTTTTTCTATGATTTTAATCCGATATTAAGACATTATTTATAGCTGGAAAATAACTTTGCGCTATAACCTTAACTAATAATTCTTAACCTTAATTTCGAAGTATAATGAGAAAACTATTCTTATTTGTGGTTTTGTGTTGTTTATGCAATATTGCTTTTGCACAACAAACAATAACCGGCACAGTACGCGAATCGACAAGCCCGGATGCAGTATTGCCCGGTGTCTCTATTCGAGTGGTAGGAGCAGCACGACAAACAATTACCGACGATAACGGACGATATTCCATACGGGTTCAACCGGGAGATAAAGAGTTAGTCTTTCGTCTTATTGGTATGAAAAATAAAACCGTGGCTATTGGGAACAAAACCCAAATTGATGTGATGTTTGAGGATCAGGATGCCATTACTATAAATGAAGTGGTTGTTTCTGCATTAGGTGTCAAACGCGAAAGTAAGTCACTTACTGTATCTCAACAACGGGTAGATGCAAAAACGATCGCTGAAGTAAAAGACCCTAACCTAATATCCTCGCTGGCAGGTAAAATTGCGGGGGTGATGATCACACCTCCCTCCAGTTCTACCGGTTCAGCGCGTATTGTAATTCGAGGAAACAGCTCGTTTACAGGAAACAACCAACCCCTATTCGTAGTCGATGGTATGGCCATCGACAACAGCGACGGTAGTGCCGGCGTAAGTACCAACGGCGGTTTGGACATGGGTAACGGTGCATCCGACATCAATTCCGAAGACGTTGAATCCATCGACGTGTTGAAAGGTCCCAATGCTGCTGCACTTTACGGCTCAAGAGCCGCTAACGGGGTTGTGATCATTACCACAAAAAAAGCGAAAGAGGGTCGTTTCAAAGCCTCTTTCAATTCCAACACCATGTTCCGTTACATCACCCAATGGCCGGAGTTTCAAAATTCCTTCGGTATGGGGCACATGACTCGAATGGTAGGCAGCAATACCAATTGGCTGGCAACGACCGATGCCAATGGAAACACTTATCCCTATCCCGGTATTCCAATCATGGAAGAAATCAGTACCGATCAGGGCGGACGTTCCAACGGAGGTCCAATGATAGGTATTCCCTATGTCGGTTTGGATGGAAAGATACATACCTATGATCCACAACCGGACAATGTCTATGGTTTCTATCAAAAGGCTTCCACTTACACCAACAACATCTCTGTGGAAGGTGGAAACAAGGATAATAATTACCGCGTGTCTCTGACCAATTTAACAGCAGATGATGTGGTTGAAAAGCAGAATTTGGTAGACAAAAATACCTTAACCCTGCGCTTCTTCAACACATTGGTAAAAAATCTCACCCTCGACTCTAAATTGACGTTTATCGACGATAATACACAAAATCGTCGTTACTCCAATCAAAGCAGTTACAATCCTTTGTACATGTACACTATTTTAGGGCGTTCGATGACTCTGGATGAATTAAAGTATTACAAAACGGATGCTGGTGCTGAAACTGTAATGGTTGGTGGCATTCATAATCCTTATTGGACGATCAATGAAACCGGCAACGAGGATAAAAAAATGCGTGTTATGGCAAATATTGATTTATCCTATCAAATATTGCCTTCGTTAAAAGCCACTTTGAAATATGGACGGGAGTACATCAGTTCCAATAGCATGGAATATCGCAACAAGGGAGCTTTAGGTGGCACCAATGAAGCTGCAGGATATTATCGTCGCCAATACAATATTACAGACAACTCCCATTATGAATGGTTGTTGGTTTTCAACAAACGCTTCTTTAATGAGAATGTTTCTATTTTGGGAACCTTGGGCGGCAGTCAATTGAATTACCAAGGTTCGTGGCTCAATGCATCGTTGCAATCACTGAAACAAGCCGACTTCATGCATCTGTCCAATAGTGACGAGAATCCAACTGCGGACGAAGATATTCTCAGCCAGAAACGAATCAATGGTTTATATGGTTCGCTATCGGTGGGCTTTAAGGATTTTGTTTACCTTGACGTAACCGGACGCAACGACTGGAGTTCAACCTTGCCTGCAAAGAATAACTCGTATTTTTATCCATCAGTTGGCGTATCCTGGTTACCTACCGAAATGCTTGGTGTCTCATCCAGGACATTCTATGGGAAACTTCGCGCTTCCTATGCCCAAGTAGGTAACGACACTTATCCATATCGTTTATTGCCTTATCTGACTCTCGGTAGTGGAAATGTGTATAGTGGATATAAATATGTTTCTTTACCAAGTACGGTGGCTAATAACAACTTGAAACCGGAACGTACGCGCTCAATGGAACTTGGTGCCGACCTGCGTTTTCTCAATAGTCGCTTGAATTTTGATGTTACTTATTATCAATCCAATTCGTTTGACCAAATTGTTGAAGCCGATATGTCGATGTCTTCAGGTTATTCTAACCGTGTATTCAATGCGGGCGAGATACAAAACAAAGGTTGGGAATTGGCCGTGACTACCATACCTGTTAAACTGAAAAGCTTTCAATGGGATGCGAATTTTAATTTTTCAAATAATAAATCTAAAATCGTTAGTTTGGTAGGCGGGCTTGAACAAATCCAACTCGGTCAAATTTTTGATTTTACGAATGTTCTTCGTGTTGGATTGCCTTATGGAGCCATGTTCGGAACAAAATGGGCAACCGACCAGCAAGGACGCCGAATGGTTACTACCGACGGTTCCCCTATCAAAGTGAACAACGCTTATTTGGGTAATTTCAATCCTGATTTTATGTTCAGCATCGGCAATCGTTTCAGATGGAAACACTTCGATGCTTATCTCTTATTTGATATGAAAAAAGGCGGAAAACTTTATTCCGGTACCATGCGGCAAGCTATCCGTAATGGAATTATAAGTGGAAATGAAAAACAGCAAGAATCCTTTTGGAAAAGAACGACAATCATGGGTGAATCGGGTGGAGCCGATGACCTATGGGGTGGTACCACTTTCGATAATACATATGTTTACGACGCGACTCAATACGATAACGTTAACGATATGAATCCTGTTAACCCGAATTACGTACCCCGGAAATTTACAGGTTATTTATGGCCAGGAAACGTAGGTTACTATGCCGATGATTTTTGCAGTGAAGTAACGTACGATGCATCCTTCATTAAGTTAAGAGAATTGAGTTTTGGTTACGACTTACCGAAATCCTTGATTTCTAAAATCAAAATGAGCAGAGCACATATTTCTTTGGTCGGCCGTAATTTATGGATACTTTATCAGAAAACTCCAAAAGGTATCGATCCCGAAGCAGCAATAAATGCAGGCAACGGACAGGGTATGGAATCTGGTTCACTACCCCCTTCCACTACTTTAGGAGTTGATATTAAAATCGAATTTTAATTTTTAGGTCATGAAAAAACAATCTTTATTAATAGCCGCAAGTCTAGTCGCATTATTGACAATGAATTCTTGTACGGATGGTTTTGAAAAAATAAACACCAACCCCAACCGCATTACCGCTACCGAACCAGACTTTATTTTCGGTTTGAGTCCGGTCAGTACGTTACGAGCATTGGGAGGAGCTGGCAACGGCGCAGGTCGTGCAAACAATTGGTATATTTTCGGAAATTACAGCCAAACGTGGGCAGTTGAAGGCGGTAGTGCTCCACACTTTTCTGCAGACGGAGCATCCGACGAGCTTTGGAACAGTCTATATTCCAACTCGTTAAAACCGTTGTTTAACATTGTAGTGAACTACAACGATAAGCCAGCTTACAAAAACCGTGTAGCGATTGCCAAGATCTGGCGTTCATATATATTTTCCATCCTGGTAGCAATGTATGGTCCGTTGCCTTATAAAGATGCTTGCAACGGAGATGTTGCTGCAAAATTCGATAAAGAAGAAGATATTTACCTGGGCATAATGGATGAATTGAAAGAAGCATACGAAGCTATTGATGTGACAAAGATCAGCGATAAATATCCGACAGAAGCCGAGCCATTTCTACAATCCGATTTGACACGCTGGTCGCAATTTGCTCATTGTATCCGTCTGAGGACAGCAATGCGGATTGCCGATTGCGATGTCAAGAACCCGGACAAGCCCTGGTCGTCGTCACTGGCTGCAACAGCTAAATATGTAGTTGCAGAAGAATTAACCAATGCTGAAAACAATTTGCTTATCAGCAGCAATACCGGTAATTTTTCCATGACTTTTGACAACAACGATTTAAACACTAGAAACCCTTTGTTCTTCATTGTTGACCAAATGACCCCGGCTGAAAAGAAGAAACAAATGGGCAACCTTCCGGTACTTCACGAATCGTTGATGATGTGGATGAAACCGGCCACTTACAACGACCCAGTTTTATCGGTTTATGTAAAAGAAGGCAACGGTGGAACGCGACCAAGACCAGTTAAAGATAAGTATTTGGGACGCCCGAATTCAATGGGGGCACCGACGAATTATACTTATCCAGCCGGTTGGACAAGCCCGTATTCCAATGTGGATGATTATCCCAATTATGCTACCATTGGTAAATCATTTCTTGCTTCGGATGCCATGTACTATTTCTTCTCGTACCCTGAACTCTGCTTTATCCGCGCAGAAGCAAAACTGAAAGGTTATTGGGTCGGTAGCAAAACTGCTGAACAGTACTATTATGAAGGAATTGATGCCCGCTGCCTGAAATACGGCATAGCGCAAGCAAAGATTGACACGTACAAAAATTTCCCAGGCATAAAATGGAGTACACCGACCGATACCTTAAAAACAGGCGGTGTTCCGTTCTTTGATTTTCTGGGTGGCTTCACCAATAGCTTATTGGGAGGAGCAGAAGACAATCTTAAACGTATCACTGTACAACATTGGATTTCACTGTTTGGCCAAAATATTGATGCGTGGACACTCCTGCGCCGTACGCAATTGATTCCTTTCAAGCCAAACTTCAATGCCAGCCAAAACGACGGTTATGTAAGTGGAACTTGGGCATATATTCCCGAAAGATTGACTTATCCGGGAAGAGAACGAAACATCAATACGGTAGAAACGCAAAATGCAATACAAAATTATCTGTACGACAACACGTTGCATGATACGCAAGACCGCCCAACTTTCCGTCTGATTTTTGCAGCGGATAACTCAGGTTTGCCTACCCCTCCGGCAGGAAGTGTAGCCTACAGAGCGTTTCCTTATCCGCTTCCAAATCAAGCAATGAATCGCAGATAAATAATAATTTGATTATTAATAGTCCCGAATCCCGAAAAGAACTTGTTTGCAGAACGTAAGAACTTTCTTTCATTATATGAACAGTATTCTTTAGGGCAGGGACAAAAATCTATATATAAAATGAAAAAAATATTCAATATATTAAGTATTTTTATTTTGATGGCTTCTATTTTTGTTGCCTGCGAAGACAAACCGGATCTATATAAATTTCCTGTTGACGAATATATATATGAAATTCCGGATGTACCCGTAACAGAAGATTATGTGGTAGGTGTTTCCTACGATACTAAATACCGCGATACGATCACGAATGAATGGTGGGACAGTGGTTTAAAAGCTCACCAACTTTATACCGGCACCCCAGAATTGGGCGAATACGACCATCGAAAAGATGCAAATGTGTTGCGTCAGCACTTGGAATGGGGAAAGGAAGCAGGAATTGATTTCTTTATTCTCAGTTGGGGAGGACACGGTTATAACGATACGATACTTCAAACATGGGAAACTTTATGGAATGCAGATAATACTCTTCCGAGAGTAGTCATCCGTTTCGACCCTGGCTATCGTTTTCGTAGCGGAAAGGACACGCTGCAAAAGAGTTCACTCCACATGGATTCCTTGCGATACGACCTGGATTCAGTTTACGCCAACGTGATGATGCATGATTTTGCGTATAAGAAAAAGGATGGTAAACCACTAATGGTTCTTTGCAATTTCACAAATACCAGCCAAGTACCTCGTTTGAACAATTTTATAACGTTCCTGAAAAGTTCCACCACTATTAACAACAAAATTTGGCTGATGGGAGAACTTGGTGCTGGTTGGCAATCACCGGAAAAATGGGGTTACAATGCCGCAAATGGGTATAACGGACCAACTCAAGGGTATTCACGGGCTGACTCTATCAAGCCGTTTGATGCTTTCTTTATTACCGATATTTCACATAACAACTACGATCGGTATTATTCACAGTACTCCTACCTGGATTATAACTACCGTTATTGGCAGGATCGCATGAAACCTCTGGGTAAGGAATACATTCCGACGGTCATGCCTGCTTTTGACGACCGTATAAATACACCGGCAAGCGACCGTTTCTTTATTCCTCGCTGGAAAGATGGCACGGGTGCTTATGTAATTAGTGATTCAATAAGTACACAACACAATTTTAGCAGTTTCACAGAGAATCCGTATAAAAAATGGGCAAATGTGGCAAAACGCAATGTAGGCGAAAGTCGTATTGTGTTGATATACAACTGGAATGATTTTGCCGGTGGTAGAAATTTGGAACCGACAGTAGAATTTGGGAAGGATTACTTACAATATACTAAAGAATTTTTTAAAAAGCCATAACTGATTCGTTTAAGAATCGGTTATTTCATTCGATATTGTTTTAATTTTTTGGGTAGGGTTTAAACGGACTTCGCTCTACCCAAAAAATAAAACTTAAAAACAAATCAGTATCAGAAGTCTATGTTATACTCTTAAATTTATATTCATGAAATTAAATTACTCTTTTAGATCATTGATGCTAGTGGCATTGATGGCATTTGGAACTAGTGTTTATGCAACGGATATTCCTGTGGCTGATGGCGCTACGGATACTGATCTGGCTGCAGCGTTGAGTCAGGCAACGACAGGTGACGTCATTCTAATTAATGGTTGGGTAACAATTAATGCTCCTGTAGAGGTTACCAAAAACGTAACAATTAAAGCAGGTGGTGACAATTCAGGTTTTGATGGGCAGAGTCTTAACCGATTGTTTGAAATTCATCCTGAGCCGATTGAAGGCGCAAAATTGGTTTTTGAAAATTTGGGTTTTATAGGAGGTAACGGCTTATTGAACACCGTATCTACAGATGGTGGTGTCGCCAGAATTAATGCCGGCGTAACTGAATTTGTTGGCTGTTATTTCGATGGTAACAAGGCCACTCGAGGCGGTGCCTTTTTTATTACGGAAATAGGCACAACCGTTACTTTCAAACATTGCGATGCGACCAATAACATAGCACTTGGCGGTGGTGGCGAAAGTCGTGGCGGTTATTTGTTTGTAGATGGTGAAAATATCAGGGTTGACCATGAATTCTGTAAAATATCAAGCAATCAGTCCATTGGTGGCAGAGGTGGTGCACTTTGTCTTTTTGGCAACGGTACACGCCGGTTCTACTATACGGTTATCAGTGATAACAAAGCAGGTAATTGGGGACCCGACCCATCAGGGATAACAGCAGATAATGTAAAATTAGACAAGGATGGCAATCCTACCAGTGATGGTGAATATGAAGGTGGTCTTGCCTTTATTACCGGTGGTGCAACAACCTTTGAATCATGTGGTATTATTGCTAATAAATCTTGGAGTCATTCAGGTCTTATCCGTAGTTGGGGTAATGCAAACATTACCTTCATCAATTCAACCATAGCGAAAAATCAAAGCTTGAACGACCGTTCTCCTATTTGGACCGGTGAAGCGACCTATACCTTTGTGAACAGTCTTTTCGTTGACAATATGGGTCAAAATTCAGGTAATGGTGCAGGATTCGATGGAGATGGCAATGCAAATGTATTTTTGAATATCTTTAATTCTGTTTTTGCACGGAACGTTGCAGGTGCCGACGGAGCAGTAGATATACGTGCTATCCCAAACTATGCTACACAACTTGTTGTTAAAAACTCAATGATTGGTTTGATTCAAGGCGACGCAAGTGGAGTGATACCAAGCGACAATGCCAATATCCCGACTAAATCGAATATTGCTATGTATAAAATTGCCAACGAAGAGGCTTCATTGGACTATGCAGCGTTGGAAAACTCCGGAGTTAATTTCGATCAGGGACTAAAATATAGCAAAGAATTCGGAATGCCCTATTATTTGCAGATAGCTGGTAGCACGATAACCAAATTGGGTGACCCTGCATTATTAGGAGAATATGATCTTAATAGTGACCTTTTTAATCAAACTCATGTTATTGCTGCCGACGGCTCTATCCCTGCTGCTCCTACCTTGGCTAATACCCAAGATGAACAGCCCGATCCTTTGGCAGTCGTTTCTCCAAAATCGGAAATACCAAGCGTAAACTTGATTAACAGTGTAGTTGAAAACGGTATTCTTGGCGTTGACTTTGGTGAACTGAGAGGTTCGGCCACCGGCGAATTGTATTCAGTTAGCGGTCAGAAACTTGAAACCGTATTTTCTTGTAATGTCGTTGGCAAAGGTTATTATAATGTTAAAACATCTGCTACAGGTCTTTATCTGTTGAGGGTAACCATTAAAGGTAAATCGTTTGCACAACGTTTGATTATTAAATAATATAGTTTAACCTCTTTATTGTCCCTCCCTCTTCTTTCCTCCTTCCAATAAAAAAGGAAGGTAAGGGGGAGGTATTATTTTCCCTTATGAAAACACGTAACTTTTTTTCTATCGTATTCATTTCCTTAGCTTTAACCGCTTACAGTAAAACGCCAGCGTATAAAAAGGCTTCGTTGCCCATCGAAAGACGAGTGAACGATTTATTGTCGCGCATGCAGTTGGAAGAAAAGGCCGCGCAATTGGATATGCTCTCAGCCAACGATATTCTCAGGGACTCTAAAACTCTGAACGATGCACGTGTTTACTCTTTTATCGACTCCATGAATATTGGGTCAATACACGATTTATATCCCCAATCGGCGGCTTTGGCAAACGCTTTGCAAAAACATGCCGTCGAAAAAACTCGCTTGGGAATACCTCTTCTTTTTATCGAAGAAGCTTTGCATGGTTATCAGGGTGCAGGTGCGACTACTTTTCCTATCCCACAAGGTAATGCATCCACATGGGACACGACGCTGATTTACCGCATCGGACGCGCTATCGCTACAGAAGCCCGCGCTCACGGCATCCATTTTGTCTTGGGTCCCAATCTCGACCTTGCCCGCGACATTCGCTGGGGAAGAGTAGAAGAAACTTTTGGAGAAGACGTATACCTCACTTCCCGTATGGGCGTGAACTTTATTAAAGGGTTGCAAGGTGAAAAACTCACCGACAACAATGCGGTAATCTCTGAACCTAAACATTTTGCCATGCATGGCGCACCCGAAAACGGAAGCAACGAAGGTCCTGTTACTGTGGGTGAGCGTGAAGCACGTTCTACCGGACTTTATGTTTTTGAAAAAGCCGTAAAAGAAGCGAAAGCCAAAGGCATTATGGCAGCCTATCACGAAATAGACGGCGTTCCCTGCGTGGCGAATCCGTGGCTGTTAACGACAGTGCTTCGCAACGAATGGGGCTTTGATGGTCTGGTCGTAACCGATTTGGGTGCCATCAAAAAACAAATAACAACACATAAAACGGCAGCCAACGACGAGGAAGCCATCAATAACTCCATTTCGGCCGGATTGGACATGCAGTTTTATGATTTTCCGCACAAGGATTTTCAACGCATTGTTGTCGAATCGATACGCAACAAAAAAATATCCGAAGCAAGTTTGAACCGTGCGGTAAAAGATGTCTTGCGGGTAAAGTTTATGCTTGGTTTATTTGATCGACCTTATACCGACGAAAGTCTGGTTGCCAAGGTTTACCATACACAGGAACACCAGGCTTTGGCTTTGGAAGCAGCCCAAAAGTCGGTCGTTTTGCTGAAAAATAATCAGAACATTCTGCCTCTAAATGCAATAAAAAGCATTACCCTGACCGGCAGCTTAGCCAATGCCACTTATACGGGAGGTTATTCCCCAGCGGGTGCGCAAGCGGTCAGCATTTACGATGCTTTAAATAAAAAGTACGGCAATAAAGTAAAAATTAATTATATAAATACCGAAGTTTCCAACAGGTTTTCCATCATCTCACCTTCTTTTTTGTCGTCCGATATACAGTCGACATCAAAGGGCTTGAAAGCGGAATTTTTCAACAGCAAAGATTTAAGCGGCGCTCCGGCTTATACATCCATTGATACCAACCTAAATCCTTATTGGCATAATTTGAGCCCTGCTCCCGGTATCAATCCCGAAAGTTTTTCAGCTCGTTGGTCGGGTTATATTTCGGTACCCGTTTCGGGCGTGTACGAAATAGATTTCAGAGCCGATGATTGCGGTAGAATTTTCATTGACAATAAACCCTTTATCGACCATTGGAACGAGGAATGGCAAAACCGCGGCGAAACAAAATCCATAAGTCTGGAAGCCGGACAAAAGGTTCCTTTCCGCATAGAATTCTCAAAATTAGCCGACAACGCCGCCATGTGGTTGAAATGGCGTTTAGCGGACACGGAAAAGTTAAATCTATATGCTGATATTACCCAATCGGCTTCCCAGTCAGATGCAGTAGTAGTGGTTATGGGCGAAGCGCAGGAAGAAGTAGGCGAAAGTCGCGACAAATATGATTTGAATCCCAATAATATGGATATGAAAATATTGCAAGCCGCCTCCAAAGCAGGCAAACCTGTTATTACGCTTATGGTTACCGGGCGTCCGCTTATCCTGACGGATGTTTGCAAACTTTCAGATGCAGTATTGCAAGTGTGGTTTGCCGGTGAAGCCATGGGGACAGCTGTCGCAGACATATTGAACGGCGATTGCAATCCTTCGGGACATTTAACCATAACCTTCCCCGAAAATCAAGGGCAGATGCCCATGTATTATTCCAAAAAACCATCGTCACACCGCAGGTATATCGATGGAGAAGCCAAAGCACTTTTCCCCTTCGGTTACGGATTGAGTTATTCTACTTTTGAATACACTCATTTGAAAGTAACGCCGGAAAATCCTTTAACGATAGATAGTATTGTTGTAAGCGTTGAAATTAAAAATACAAGTGCGGTCGATGGTTCTGAAGTGGTACAACTTTACCTCAATGATAAAGTAAGCAGCGTAGAAACTCCCGAAAAACAGTTGAAAGGCTTTGCAAAGATCTTTGTTAAAGCCGGGGAAACAAAAACCGTTTTGCTCAAACTGATTCCCGAACATCTTTCGCTTATCAATACCGAAATGAAACGTGTCGTTGAACCCGGTGAATTTGAAATTATGATTGGCTCTTCGGCAGAAGACATAAAACTGCGCAAAGTTTTTATTGCGAAATGATATAAATAAAACACCTATAGTTATTATTTTTTTAACTATTAATTATTTTTTTTCTATGTTCTAAACCTTAATTAATAATTTTATGCTATCATGAGAAAACTTACTTTAAAAGTTTGGACAATTCTTTTATTGTCCTTTGTGGGGTTGGCAAACGCCAATGCCCAATTCTTGGAGAACACCGAAACGGTGGACATTGTACAAATCCCCGGATTTGACAATGATGGAAATCTGGCACAGTATTATGTTGCCGATTTGGGAACTACGGTTGATTCAATTGCATGGACCACTCAAACCGGGGATTTAGCAAAATGGTACAAAATTCCTGCCGGGGGCGTAAGTGACAGCACGACTGATGTTCAGGCTTATTATTACAAGAATGTTGCTACCGGCAGATACTTGTATATAAGTGACGCCGTTCAAACCGACCTGGCAAGCAAGAGAACTGGAGATTGGCCTACAGCCAGAGCCGGAGCTTCTGCGACGAAAGACGAAACGGCAAGCTTTAAATGGTTCGACAGAACTTCTCCTTGGCCATGGGGCGTTTACATTACAAATGCCGCAGGAATTGATCCGACACAGGCAGATGGTAACAGGGTAAACTCTTTGACAGGTATCATTCTGATGAAAGTAAATGAAACAGGTGCTATTGACCCAACAAAGGAATTCTTCGGTGTTTATGTACCGAATGTTTCTGTTGGTGGTTTTAAAGGCGGTATTGGAAACGCTTGGACAGCTGTGAAAACTCCTGTTGTAGTAGAAACCGGCGTACTAAATCCTGATGTGCCGCATTTCTTGAAGAACGCTAAAACAATTAACGTTATTCAAATATCCACTTGGATGGCTCCAAACAATGTAAAATTGGGTGGCATACAACCGTATGCAGCTGATAGTAAGGGTTCAGTAGTCTATTCGACCGATGCTGCTGCCGACAGCACAAAATGGTACGAAATTCCTGCCGATGGTAATGAATTTGGTCAGCAGTTATATTATTATAAAAACGTAGCCACAGGAGCTTACCTGAAAGGCTCGACACGCGCTCCCGGGGAAGGTGGCGACTGGACGGTAAGTGCCGCAACCTCTTCGACAACCAACAATGGCACTGCATTGCTTAAGTGGTCAAAAATGGATTCCAACTGGGGCAACGGACCTTGGCTTGTTAATGAACAAGACAATACTGGCGTGCGTCCTTCGGGCGATACTAAAAATGCGTTCTTTGCTTTGACCATGTTGACAGCAAACAGCGAATTTTTCGGTGTGGATGTGCCCAATGTAGCCATTTCAAATCCTCACGATGGCGGCAATGCCTGGACGGCTGTTCAACTTATCGTGGCATCTACAGGTGTAACAAATCCAGATTATCGCTTGGAAAACGCCAGACAGGTTGATGTGATACAAATAAGCACATGGATGACTCCAAACAATGCAAAATTGGGCGGTGTAAAACCCTATGCAGCTGATAGCAAGGGCTCAGTTGTCTATTCCATCGATGCAGCTGCCGACAGCACCAAATGGTATCAAATTCCTGCCGGCGCAGGCGCTTTTGGACAACAAGTATACTATTATAAAAATGTAGCCACAGGAACATACCTGAAAGGTTCGACACGCGCACCAGGCGAAGGTGGCGACTGGACAGTAAGTGCAGCAACCACTTCGGCAAGCAACGATGGCTCTGCATTACTTAAATGGTCGAAAATGGATTCCAACTGGGGCAACGGACCTTGGCTTGTTAATGAGCAAGACAATACCGGCGCACGCCCTTCTGGCGATACTAAAAATGCGTTCTTTGCTTTGACCATGTTGACAGGAAACAGCGAATTTTTCGGTGTGGATGTTCCCAACGTAGCCATTTCCAATCCTCACGATGGCGGTAATGCCTGGACTGCTGTTCAAATTAACGTAGCAACTGCAGGCGCAGTAAATCCCGATTATAAATCGGATGGCTCATTTGTATACAGCATCGATTCCTTGAACTTCTTTGCGACCGATGGCGGCGAAGACGTTAATGCAGCTTCATACAATACTGAAACGCACACCATTACCTACAAGAACGGTGGCTGGCACCGTGCAGGTTGGAACTGGGAAGCAGAAGGCGGTATAGATGTTTCAGCCTTCAATCAGATATGGGTTAAATACGATGGCTCGGCGCTTCCTAAAACCGGCGATGGCGAAGGCGGTGCAACCAAAATCCAATTCGACGTGGTTTATATGGACGACACGAATGCTGCCACTGCTACTGGCAAGACCAACGAAATACGTTCGAACAATACGGAATACTTCTACAATCTTACACCTGGCAAGAAGATCAAACGCATTACTTTGAAGAGTGAAGCCGAAGGAGATTTAGCTCTGACGGATGCCTATTTTTTCAGTAAAGGTGTTGATCCTGTTGATTTGATTGTTACCAACATTTCTTGGACTCCAGAAAGTCCCGTTTTGGGCGACTCTATTTTGTTCAGCGCAACCATTAAAAACATCAGCGAATTTGCTTCACCAAATGTAAAACATGGCGTTACCTTCTCCGTAAAATTACCCGGAGCTGCCGGAAATGGAACACTCTTAACATGGAGCGATAATCATCTTACTTCTCTTGCTCCAGGCGAAGAAGTCACGGTTACAGCGAATGGCGGTCCAAGTTTAAGTGGCGCTGCCAAATGGAAACCCGGTGCAGCAAGAACCTTTGTGGTTATAGCCCAAGTGAACAATCAAAACGATATTGTAGAATCGGATATCACGAACAATTTTCTGGAAAAACAAATTGTTATTGGCACTCTAAACGGTCTTGACGAAATTGTCACTGACGGACAAGTCTATGTAGCCAACAGCAAGTTATACGTTGTCAATTTCCCAGAAAGCGCTGTTGTAAGCATTTTCAACTTGCAGGCACAGGAAATCGGACATTATCGTGCAAATGAAGTTTCAGGGCTTGTTCTTCCCGAAAATATGTACATCGTTAGAATTCAGGATGGTTATAAATCGTCAAATGTAAAGATTCTAATTAAATAGACAGTATCTTCATCTATAAACAAACGGCACTCTTCGGAGTGGCGTTTGTTTTTTACTTTTTTCAAAAAACATTTTTTTTCGTATGAACCCACGTAAAATCCTCTTTTCACTGACTTTGTCCTTTTGTGGGCAACTGCTTTTGGCGCAAGGCAATCCTTTTGTGCGCGATATTTTTACTGCCGACCCTTCAGCTCATGTTTGGGCAGATGGTCGTTTGTACGTTTATCCTTCGCACGATATTGACCCTCCAAGCGGTTGCGACCGGATGGATAAATATCACGTTTATTCCACCGACGACATGATAAACTGGACCGACCACGGTCAGATTGTCGAAGCGAGTCAGGTACCCTGGGATGTGCCTATTACCAATGCAAGTACCAATGCAACCTTTATGTGGGCACCCGATTGCGCCTATAAAAACGGGAAATATTATTTTTATTTTCCACATCCGATAGGACCTACTTGGAACGATACCTGGCGTATTGGAATTGCAGTCAGCGATTTTCCTGCTTCCGGTTTTACGGTTTTGCCACAACCACTTCAAGGTACAACGGTTTCGTGGACAGAAAACGGTCAGACAGTTACTTCACCCGGACTCATCGACCCCTGCCTTTTTGTTGACGACGATGGTCAGGTTTATTATTATATGGGTGGCGGTGCCCGGTGTTATGGTGGCAAATTAAAGGAAAACATGATTGAGGTGGAAGGAGAATTGCAACCGATGACGGGCTTGTATAGTTTTCACGAGGGGACATGGGTGTTTAAACGTAACGGACTATATTATCTCACGTATCCTGATAATAACAGTGGCGGTAATCAATTGCGATATGCCACAAGTACAAACCCTTTGGGACCATGGTCACACAAAGGCGTTTATCTGAATTCCACTACGAGCGATACAAGTCATGGTTCGGTAGTGGAGTACAACGGACAATGGTGGGCATTTTACCATACTGCCGACCTTTCCGGTACAGGTTTGTTACGCAGTATTTGTGTAGATTCCCTGTTTTTCAATGCAGATGGAACAATCAGAATGGTAAAACAGACCAAAGACCAGGGTTCTTCTTATAACAATATAATGCGAACGGTGCCCGGTACCATTCAAGCGGAAGATTACAACGAAGGAGGAAAAGGTATTGCCTATTGGGATAACACGACTGGAAATGGTCCTAGTGAATATCGTCGCAGCGAAGATGTCGATATATCAAGATACAGACCGGCCGGCATGTATTATGTTTCCGATATGTCACAAGGTGAATACATCAATTACACGTTCGAGGTGCTTACCGACGATGTATATACCATCGATTTTGTTATAGCAACACCGCTAAGTGGACAAACACAAAAATTTTATCTGGAGTTTGACAATACAAAAACATCGAACCCGAGGAGATACGATGTTACCTATTCTCCTTTAACAGCGATGGGAAAGGTAAGCGTACCGAACATCACCTTGAGCAAAGGAATACATACCATGCGTTTTATTCCTCAAGGAAATATGAATTTTGATAAGTTCACCTTTACAGGAACCCCTTCAACGGTCGAAAACGTAGAAGCTGCATCAGCGCTCATTTTCCCAAATCCTGCTGTCGATGGAGTTTTTCGCGTGAAAAATAGACAAACAAATGCGCTTGCTACCGTTTCGGACATTCGTGGACAAATCATTTTGAAAAAAACACTCAATCAGCAGGATAACGCATTGGATTTATCGCAGCATGCGCAGGGAATCTATTTTCTGAAACTGCAAACAAATGGGAAAATATATACAAACAAACTGATAAACAAATGATTATAAAGCGCTCGTTTTTTGTTTTCCTTTTAAGTCTGTTGACAATATTGGGAAATGCGCAAACCCGAATCATTTGCGTTGGCGCTAGCATTACAGAAGGTGCACGCATTGAAAATCCCAGAGAAAACTCCTATCCCGGACAGTTGCAATCTCTTTTAGGCGTTAAGTATAAAGTCAACAACTTTGGCGTGAGCAGCACTACCATGCTCAAAAAGGGCAATTATCCGTACTGGAACACCGAAGCTTACCGCCTCGCGCTGCAAAGTGCTCCCGATATTGTTTTTATCGATTTGGGAGGAAATGATGCCAAAGCTGTGAATCGCCCTTTTTACAACGAATTGGAGCAGGATTGCCGCGAAATGATACGTTCTTTCAAGAACCTGGCAAGCCATCCGCGCGTAATTGTTTTATTGCCTACCGCCATGTTTGTAACGGACACTACCGGAATTTACGACCCTGTTTGTAAAAATGAAGTAAGTCCGCGTTTGCAAAAAGCAGCTTACGAAGAAGGTGTTGAAGTGGTAGATATGCGTCCATTACTTGTTGACCGTCCTGATTTGGTTCCCGACCAAATCCATCCGCAGGAAAAAGGTTCGGAAATCCTGGCGAAACGTTTGTTTCAACAACTGACTTTCCCAATGGATGAAACATTCGATATTTTCAAGGCTTTGGATAAAAAAGGTATTCGTTATAAAATAACAAATTTTGCAGGTTATGAATGTGCCGAATTCTTGCAAAACGGACGCGAATGTAAAGTGGTGAAACCTCACAAAACCGCGGCTAACCATCCGTGGATTTGGCGCACCCGTTTTTGGGCGCACCAGCCGCAAACGGATATTACATTACTCGAAAAAGGCTATCACTTAGTATTTTGCGACCAGGCCGAACGCATGGGTAACAAACAAAATATCGAAGAATGGAACACCTTTTATAAGCTGCTTCATGAAGGTGGATTGAATAAAAAAGCGGTTTTAGAAGGCATGAGCCGCGGCGGCGTGTATGTTTTCAATTGGGCGGCTGCTAACCCTGATAAAGTCGCTGCAGCGTATGTGGACAATCCTCTGCTCGATATGAAGGCAATGTATTTCGGTCCCGATGGAAAACAAAAACCGGAAAACGAAATCACACAGGGAATAAAAGAAAATTACAACATTTCGCGTGAACAAATAAAGAATTTCAACGAAAGTCCGATCGATAAAATTGATGCGATTGTTGCCGGCAAATATCCGATACTCATCCTTTGCGCCGAATTGGACGATGCTGCGGTCAATTCGCAAAATACTTTTCCTTTTGAGCAGAAAATCAAAGAGAAAGGCGGCGATATTACCGTGATTGTAAAAAAAGGTTTCGGGCATCAACCGCACAGTTTCCCTAACCCTGCTACTATTATCGATTTTATTGAAAAAGCAGTGAATAAAGAGGCTTTCACCATGGTGAAAAAATACGACTCTTACAAAGGTTTGGCAATGGCGGGTTATCAGGGATGGTTTAGTTGCCCGGGCGATGGTTCCGACCGTGGTTGGTATCACTATTGGGGAAGGGACGGCGAATTTCGTCCCGGAAGTTGTAAAATAGATATGTGGCCAGATGTTTCTGAATATGATAAAACATATAAAACAGCCTTTCAGTTTGCTGATGGAAGTTCGGCTTACATAATGAGTTCCTGGGACGAATCAACGGTGGAGACTCATTTCCGTTGGATGCGCGAGTACGGTATCGATGGCGTTTTCGTTCAGCGTTTTGTATCGGAGATCAAACGTCCGGCAAGTTACCGTCAACTGAATAAAGTTTGGCATTCAGCCATCAATGCTGCAAATGCAAACAACCGCGCTATCAGTATGATGTACGATTTGAGCGGCATGCTTCCTGGCGATGAACAATTGGTTTTGGCTGATATTGATTCTATTACTGCTCAGTACGATATTTTTGCACGCGTCAACAATCCGTCTTATCTTTTTCACAACGAGAAACCTTTGGTTGCTGTTTGGGGTGTTGGTTTTAACGATCATCGAAAATATGGTTTCTGCGAAGTCGAAATCATTATCGATGCCCTGAAAGCGCGCGGATTCAGCGTTTTGATAGGCGTTCCTACTCATTGGCGCGAATTGAATAGCGATGCTCTTGCCGATACGGAATTGCATCGGTTAATACGGAAATGCGACATTGTGATGCCTTGGTTTGTAGGAAGATACAGAGAAAATAATTTATCGGAAATGAAGACTATAGTGGAAGGCGATATAAAATGGTGCAAATCCAATGGAGTAGATTATGCACCTTTGGCTTACCCCGGATTTTCGTGGGTGAACATGGCTAAAAATTCGCAGCCTATCCCCCGTAATCGTGGCAGTTTTTATTGGGCGCAACTTGCCAACCACATTAATCAGGGAGCCGAAATGCTCTATTTGGCAATGTTCGACGAAATTGATGAAGGTACGGCCATTTTTAAATGTGCAACGCAGGTTCCAGTAGGAACTAGCTATTTCCTGCCTTTGGATGCCGACTTAGGAAGTGATTATTATTTGAAGTTGGCTGGCAAAGCCGCCAAAGCGCTCAAAGAACCTCGTTCTAAAATCTTGAGTACAGGTATTTCTAAATGGTAAAAAGTATGAAAAAGTTCATGCTGTTATTCAGCTTAGTTTTAGTTTTTTCAGTTATTCAGGCAGGGAACAATAACAGGATAATTGCGAATCCACTGAACTTGAATTATAGGTTTCAGCCCGATGAACCATCGCGACGTGAAGCGGCCGATCCTATTATAGAATATTTCAAAGGAAAGTATTATTTATTTGCTTCCAAGTCGGGTGGTTATTGGAACTCACCTGACATGGCCGAATGGACATACATTCCATCTAAAACGATATCTACCATAGAAAATTATGCGCCTACCGTATTAGCTCATGGCGACACTTTGTATTATTTGGCAAGCGGCTCCACGCGAATTTGTTATACAACAAATCCCGACTTGGATAATTGGAAAGAGCTGAGCCCTTCCCAGTTTACCATTTCGGAGACAGACCCTGCTTTTTTTAAAGATGATGCCACTGGAAAAGTATATGTTTATTGGGGTTGTTCCGATAAAGATCCTATCAAAGGCGTTGAAGTTGACCCGAATAAAGGATTCAAGCTGGTCGGGACTCCAGTAGCGTTAATCGACCACCACACCGACCTTTACGGATGGGAAATTCCCGGCAACAGCAACGACGAAAACCGAACGGGTTGGAACGAAGGCGCTAACATGCTGAAATACAATGGAAAATACTATTTGCAGTATGCTTCGCCTGGAACTGAATTCCGTATATATGCAGATGGAGTGTATGTGGGCGATTCGCCCTTGGGGCCTTTTACGTATATGGAGAATAGTCCCTTTTCGATTAAGCCAGGTGGTTTCATCGGAGGCGCTGGTCATGGCCATACTTTTAAAGATAAATACGGAAATTATTGGCATGTAGCGACTATGAGGATTTCGAAACGCCATTCTTTTGAACGTCGAATAGGCTTGTTTCCTGTTTTTTTTGATGATAAGGGTGAAATGTATGCTCATACGGTTTGGTCGGATTATCCTTTCTCAATTCCCAATGAGTCTGTTCATTTTTCGACGAATAATTGTTCCATGAATTGGAATTTGCTTTCCTACAAAAAAGAAGTTTCCGCCTCTTCAACGCTTAGCGGTTATGCACCTGCAAACGCCGATAACGAAGAAATAGAAAATTGGTGGTCGGCGCAAACCGGAAATGCCGGTGAGTGGTGGCAAATAGATTTGGGGCGAACGATGGCGGTCAATGCGTTACAAATTAACTTCGCCGATATGGACTTTACCAACATAGCGATAAATTCATATTCATTCTATCAGTATTATGTGGAGGCTTCTACCAATGGTAAAGATTGGATGACGATCGTTGACCGCAGACAAAACACCGAAGATGCCCCGCACGAATTGATTGTGCTGAACTTGGTGCAACAAGCGCGTTATTTGCGTATTACAAATTCAAAAACGCTGCAAGGGAAATTTTCTCTTTCGGGTTTTCGTGTCTTCGGGCAAGGTGGTGGAGAACCCCCATTAAAAGTTTCCGGATTGCAAGTGAAAAGGGAAACAGACAAACGTCGTTTTCTTTTAAAATGGAATAAACAGGAAAACACAGTCGGTTATGTTGTCCGTTGGGGAGTGTCAGCCAACCGATTAAACAACGCTGTAATAGTTTTCGACAATCAATTGGAAGCCGGATATTTCAATCGCGATTCAGACTATTTTTTTACAATGGATGCCTTTAATGAAAACGGTGTAACGCTAGGAAAACAGGTACTAAAAGGCAATGTGTTTTACAGAACGGATCTTAAATAACGGACATCGGATTTATCTAACAATCCAAATAATACTATTAAATTAATAACTAAATGATATGAGAACTATTTCTATTTTTATGAGTATTTCGCTCTTTATGCTTGTTTTTAATTCCTGTAAAGTACAAAAAATTCAGGAAATGCAACAAGCGCATAATCCGTTTATAACACACATGTACACAGCTGACCCTTCTGCTCATGTATGGAAAGATGGACGTTTATATGTATACCCTTCACACGATATAACTCCACCGCAAGGTTGCGATTTGATGGACCAATATCATGTGTTTTCCACCGACGATATGGTGCATTGGACCGATCATGGTGAAATTCTGCGTTCTTCACAAGTGCCATGGGGACGTAAAGAAGGAGGTTTTATGTGGGCTCCCGAGTGCGCATACAAGAACGGGAAGTATTATTTCTACTTTCCGCATCCGAGCGAAACGAACTGGAATAATTCATGGAAAATTGGCGTTGCCGTAAGCAAATATCCTGCAAAAGATTTTACCGTAATAGGTTATTTAAAAGGCATGGAAGCTCAAATCGACCCTTGCGTATTTGTTGACACTGATGGTCAGGCCTATATTTATCAGGGCGGTGGCGGCGTTTGTCTGGGCGGTAAGCTTAAAGACAATATGATAGAATTGGAAGGCAAATTGCAACGCATGGAAGGTTTGGAAGATTTTCACGAAGCTACCTGGGTGCATAAGTACAAAGAAAAATACTACCTTTCGTATTCCGATAATCACGACGAACGAAACAACGACGGTGTAAAAGGTGATAACCGTATGCGTTACGCCATGAGTGATAGCCCTTTAGGCCCATGGAAATACATGGGCATTTATATGAATCCAACCGATAGTTATACCAATCACGGTTCAATAGTGAAGTTCAAAGGACAATGGTATACCTTTTATCACAACAGCGCATTGTCTGCATCAAATGGCGAATTCAACGACTGGTTGCGTTCAATATGCGTAGACAAACTCTATTACAATCCCGATGGAAGCATCAAAATGGTCATACAAACAAAATAAAAACCGGGTATAAAGTTGTATTTTAATTTGCTTGTTCGATGATGCTGTTAAACGGGATAAGGTAGTCTGATCCAAGTAGGTTGTGGTATTCCCGGAGGAACGAATCATAAGTTGTTTTTGCAAGCCCTTTTTTACCCAGCTGATATAAAGTTGTGCATTTTAAAATCATTGCCTCTTCATTTATCGTATCGAATTTCAGAATACACTCGGCAATGTGATTCAGCAAGTGGAGATTTTTCTTCACTTCGGGCTGTTTTGTAAATTCACTTAAAGTATCGAGCACCATATTTGAGAAGTCTGCTTTAAATTCATCTAGCCAGTCAATCTGAAAATCAGGTAACAATTCACCTTGATAGGCGACCTGCACAAACCGTAGAATTTCTTCTTCGGTAAGTTCCAAATCAGAGTGTTTAAATTTCTCACACATGGAGGTCAGCTCCATATAATCTGAATAAATGCCTTCCATTTTTACACACCAAAATGAGCCTTCCTGTTCGATGTCTGCTTTATCCCCTACTTTTCCCAGCAACCCTCTTAATTTGCTAATGCTTACATTACGGTTGTTCCTCGCACTGGCATCCGATTTGTCAAACCACAACGTTTCATTTAATTTAGCCGTTGAGATTCCTCTTCCGGTCTTAACCGTATACAAAAATACAATGATAAAGAGCTGTTTTAAAGTCGGTGTAAATGAAGCCGTGATATCTGCTTCTGTTTTATCAAAAGCCTGAAATCCTCCCAACAGATAGATCGACGATTTGGACTTTCTCAACGGTACCTCAAAATTTGTTCTGTTTTGGCTATCCGATCTATATATAAACGGAAGATCATAATTAAGCAATTTTCGCACGATCTTCTTCCTCTTAAATGCAATTATAAGGAATACAAAACCCGACAAAATAATCAATCCAAAAATAACAGTAATCCATTTATTATTAGCTGATTTTTCAGGTTGAATCACTTCACTTATTAACAACGGAGGATAGGCCAGGGAATAAATCTCCACATCATTCTTATGTGCCGTGACCGCTAAAATACTCGGAGTCTTCTCATACAAAAAGAAGGTGCACCAGGATTCAATATCCGAAAAAATATACGGAATTGAATCGGGGTATATAACATATCCCGAACTGTCGATACTGAATTCTGCCAGTCGCAAAGATGTGGTAAAATGTCCTGAATTGTATACTAAAGTATAGAAGGAATTTGAATGAGGCTTTTTCACTAATTCTTCACACGGAACAAACGGCACTTCAGGAATTTTATAGTTACATATTTTCTTTACAAGATAAGTCTTCAAATCAACCGAATACAGGTCATAATTAAATTCCGGTGATACTTCCTGACGTCCGCTCTTGCTTCCATATCCACCAAATATCAACCAGTTTTTATTTTCATATAGTCCAGCAGCACTTAAATACCGAGGAGAAATGCTTTTAGATGCATCAATCTGTTGCCAGCTGTTTGTTGCTAAATCATAAATATTAAAATGGGCCTTGTATTTGTAATGTCCATATCCGCCAAAAGTGACCAGATTGCCATTCAGAGGTGATATTACTTTGTTGTTATGTGCATTATCGGGTTCTTTATAATCAAAATTCGATTGACTCCACGAGCAGTTTTTAAAATCGAATTTATTGATAATCTGAGTCGAAATGTCATACGACCAAATCTGACGAGATGATTTATTAAAGACAAAATAATTATAGTAATTGTTATACGGACAACCGTTTGAATAATAAATGGTATCAGCTTTGTCCAACAGGAAAGAATACGAAATTAAATACTTTTGTCCAATCAAATAAAATTCACCTTCTTTTTCGTTTTTGGCAATTCCAACTAAATGCGCAACGTTAAACGAATTAAGTTTATCCCATTTCAGATGCTTATCTGCCATCCAGATGCCATTGTTTACTGTAGCTTTAGATGCCGTCATTTCATCATAAACTTCGTTTACAGCATGTTTTGATAGCGTCCATCTCCTGAAGACCTTATTCGTGTTATTCAAGAGTACAACATTTTTTAAAGTCATAGGAGACACATCTGTATTCAGGAATTTAGAGTTTTTGCAGGCCCCGAATGTAATGTCAAAGTCGCGTAATTCGGAAATGCCTTGTACTTTCTTTACTTTCTTCTTTCCATTAAAAGTGACGTTTATAGTTGATTTCTGTAAATCGAAATCTATCCTGATTTTTATCCATTTATTAAATGAACTGTTTGGTATTTCTGCCAGATTGTAAGATATCGGGATCACATCTTTCACCACCAGCCAAAAATTGGCTTTCTCAGACCCTAAATTTGAAATTAAATCTATGTTGGTTGTTTTATTACCGATAATTCTGCAGATAATGCCATAATAGCCATCCCCGTTCCTGAACTTCGCTTCAAATTCAACAGAAAAAGATTTGTTAAAAGAAAACGGTTTGTCAGGGTTGAGACATAAGGTTGTACGTTTGTCCAAACTTACTTCATGCGAGGAGAAAAACAATCCCGAAGTATTCTGATCATTTTTGGAGTACATTAAAAAACTATTACACCAAAATGCAAAAATTAGAATCAAAATTGCTCTTTGTTTCATGAAAATCATCTTTCATTAAATAGTATTAGAAAAGTCAAAATCAACTGACTTTAGATCAAGATCGATTTTAGCAGTATTATAATGTATAAAAAAGTCTTATGCAAACACATTTACTGCCTATAATTTTTGATTTTGTTAAAAACAAAGATAATGAAAATCTTCAATTATGAATGCTTTTGTCTAGAAGTTGAGTGAATAAATTCCATATTGTTCAAGACAAACGAGAAGAGTTCTGTGCGATTTTTAAAACAGAGAAAGACATCAAGAAATCTACACTGATATCTAATCCTTCGCATAATCAAGTTTATTTGTATCAAACTAAAGTTACATATTTATTGATTAAAATAAAGTCCTTCTACGGAACCACTCGCAATGCTGTTTATTCCCAGATTTGGATTGTTATTTGCACCTACTTGCTTATTGCTATAGCCAAGAAAAGGATGCATATTGAGCAATTATTATATACTTTATCTCAGACTTTAGGCTTAACCCTTTTTGAGAAAATGCCTATAAATGAGATATTTAACAAAACTGCAACTGAACAATTTCGGATGTTCATTCTATGTTATTCAGTTTCAGCGATTTTTAACGGGACACTAGTGAAAAAATAACTTTAACTTATTTTATTAAAAATCCCAAAACAATTCAGATTTTATAGCGTTACAACTATTAATAAATTTTTAAAAAGTTCAATTTAATAGATCATCCATTCAAAGTGGAAACTTCATCTCTGATAAATTATGGAAAATCTGGCTCTGAATAAATCTGCAACGGCAAGCAACATTACGTATCCATATACACCTTCGAAAGCTGTCAATGGAATTATTAGCCCTTTTAGCAGATGGCAAAGTAACTCAGTGCCCTGTTGGTTAAGCATTGATATAGGTTCCCCATCCTTAGTGAACCGTTGGGTGGTACGTCATTTACCTGTGGCTGGTTGGCCTACTTTTCGTTATATAAACATCGAATACCAGCTTCAGGGTAGTCTTGATGATTTTTCGTGGTTTGACCTGGATTTTGTGAAAGATAACATTTCAAGCTGTACAGACCGAACTTTTACACCCGCTAAAGCACAGTTTTTCAGAGTCTATATAACCAAAGGATTAAAAGCCAATTCAGATGTAGCATCCATTGTGGAACTGGAAATTTATCAAGCTCCTGAACCGTGATAAAAGTGTATCTTTGCATGAAATTATAAGATTCATTTCATATGGCTATCTATCTGGCACCCATGCAGGGAGTTTTCAATGCACA
>Ga0209123_1000275_pt1 | contig 73063 bp, 75 predicted proteins | sample BarGraIncu00431A_FD_184500 | JGI IMG/M metagenome (GOLD analysis project Ga0209123, IMG submission 184500) | Arctic peat soil microbial communities from Barrow, Alaska, USA - Barrow Graham LP Incubations 004-31A (SPAdes) (version 2) | ecosystem: Environmental > Terrestrial > Soil > Wetlands >... | reverse complement strand
TAACAGATTTACAGTCTGCCCCCTTTGGCCACTCGGGAACTCCTCCACTTTTGGAGCTGGCAATAGGAATTGAACCTACAACCTGCTGATTACAAGTCAGCTGCTCTACCGTTGAGCCATGCCAGCATATTATATTTTTTGTCTCTTTATATTGTCGACAAGAATTATTATACAACTATAATTAATTAATTTCAAGCTCAATTTTTTCCAATTAGCGACTTCTTCTCTACATTGCTATAATTATCGCATATTTGCTCTATTTTAAGCATTAATATAACTTATTATTCGCCATTTAAAAAGATAAATATTTTTTCATATTATACAATAGAATATAGTTATTTTAGCCTTTCTGCAGCATCCATATCTATAAACTTTTCAGCTATTTTTCTCACTTTTTCATATTCTTTCTTTGATAAATTTTCTTCTAATAACTTCAGTGCTTCAAGAACTCCGGCCTCAGCATCTACTGCGTATAAATATTCTTCCACTTTTCTATAATTCTCTTTGCCTAACTGAAAGCTTACATATAATAATTTTATTTTATCAGAAGTAGTTAGATTTTCTTCTATTTTCCCTGTTGACACCTTAAATACTGATTGTTCCTGCTGCTTAGTATTGTAATCAAATTTTTCTACACTATCCCCACCTTCTAAATTTGCATTGGAATTATCATTACTTTTTTCTTCACTGCTTAATTCGTTCTTAGCTAGATCTTCTTTTTCTAAGTTTTCTTTTAAAGCAGAAGGTTCTTCATCAACTTTTTGAACCATTTTACTTTGATTATCATCAGTCATAGCTAGCTTAGGAATGTAATCTATTTTATAATCAATTACCTCGTGTTTTCTTGATTTATTTTCTTCATAATAGTTTGCCTTATTTACATTGTTACTGTAATACAACATATTAAATATGCTTGTAGCCGTAGAAAATATAATAATAATAAATAAATTTATTTTTTTCATGTTAATACCACCTCAAATATTATGTATATATAGATTATTTTCCAATTTACCGTTTTTTTATTCCTTTATCATAATAATAAATAGAATTTTTTCATATAAATTATGGATAGGAAAATAATCTATTCACAGCGCAATACAAGGAGGTATATTCTTGAGTAAAGCTAAGGCCCATTATAAAGACCCTTTAGCATACTATACAATTTCTAACTTTCTAAAAGACTATATTGACGAAAACACTTTAGTTGTTTGCATAGGCACTGATAGATGTATAGGCGATTGTCTAGGCCCACTCGTGGGTACATTTTTAAAAGATAGCTCCTTCCCACTACCTGTATATGGCACTATAGATAATCCAATCCACGCCTTGAACATCGATAGTAAATTATCTAAAATAAATGCCCTACACCCGAATTGCACTATAATAGGTGTAGATGCATGTTTAGGAGACATATCAAATATTGGTGAAATCCAAGCTAGAAATTTTCCGATTCATCCTGGAAAAGGTGTAGGAAAAACACTTCCCAAAGTAGGCAACGTCTCATTAATAGGTATAGTAGATTCAAGTGATGATAGTGAATTGTTCACTAATAGAAACATAAGACTTAGTTTAGTTATGGAAATTGCTAGTGTCTTGAGCCGTTCCCTTTTGCATTCATATTATTTGTATTCCCTTAGCAATAAAGATAAAAACTCAAGTCCTGTTTGATATACTCTAGATATTTCATTTCAAATAATTATCCAAAATAAAATTTAAAGTGCATTAAATAATAAAAAAATAAGCAATACAATTATTAAACTAATTGTATTGCTTATTCATATAGCTTGTTTACACTTTTCAATCTGTTAAATATCTGTCGCCTCCATTAAATGAATTATCTAGCTTATCCATATAATCTAGTACTTTTCCTGTTCCTAGTGCTACGCATGAAACTGGATCTTCAGCAAGGTATACTGGGACTTTAGTAATTTCTTGTATAAGTTTATCTAGTCCTTTTAACAGTGAACCTCCACCAGTCATAACTATACCTTTGTCAGCTATATCAGCTGAAAGTTCTGGCGGCGTTTTTTCTAACACGGAATGTGTACATTCTGCTATCAAATTTACAGCCTCTTTTAAAGCTTCTCGTATTTCTTCCGATGTTACTTGCAAGTTTTTAGGAAGGCCTGTAATTAAATCCCTTCCTCTTATTTCCATTGTAGTCTCTTCATCTTGTTTATAAGCACAACCTATGTTGATTTTTAAATTTTCTGCTGTTCTCTCGCCAATCATTAACTTATGCTTTCGCCTAATATACTTTATAATATCGTCATCAAACTTATCTCCAGCTACTTTAATTGATTCACGCACCACCATGCCGCCTAAAGAAATAACTGCAACATCTGTAGTCCCTCCACCAATATCAATAACCATATTACCACTTGCGCGAGTAATATCAAGTCCTGCTCCGATTGCCGCCGCTAGTGGTTCTTCTATAAGATAAACTTTCTTAGCTCCGGCATTTCTACCTGCATCTTCTACCGCTCTTCTTTCTACCTCAGTTGCTTCACAAGGGACGCATATGACAACTCTTGGAGCTGATAACCTTCTTTTCCCACAAGCCTTACTAATAAAATGTTTCAACATTTTTTCTGTTATATCATAATCTGAAATAACTCCGTCCCTCATAGGACGTATGGCCACAATATTGCCTGGTGTTCTACCTATCATTTGCCTAGCTTCTTCTCCTACTGCCAATACCCTATTATTATTTCTATCTATGGCAACAACAGATGGCTCTTTTAAGATAACACCTTTTCCCTTGATATATACAAGTACTGTGGCCGTACCTAAATCTATTCCCATATCTGTACCTATTCTAAAAAAAAACATCTCAAAACTCACTCCTGCTCTTTAGTATATTCATTATTTAAATTATACTAAACTCTATTCTATAAAGCCATAAAGAAACCCTCTTTTTTAGCTTTAATATTTATTATTGTTTTTGTTTGAGATGTTTTATCCTTCTACAGCCTTGTATTTAAGTCGTGTTGCTCTTCCTCCCCTGATATGTCGCTCAGATTTATTTAAATCCAAAATTGTTTTTGCTTGGTTAGCAATTAGAGGATTTATTGTAGGCAATCTTTCCGTCATATCCTTGTGAATAGTACTCTTGCTAACTCCAAACACTTTGGCGGTTCTTCTTATTGTAGCCTTTGACTCAATAATGTACTTAGCAACTTCTAGTACTCGATCTTCAATATAGTCTTTCAAAGTGTTACCTCCTTGACCCTTCTCTATTTATAAATATGCATTAACTTGCTTTTAAATTCCATTCCAATTAGTCATTTTGCCATATATTTCGGAAAAATGACTAATTGATATGGTTATTGGTTATTGTTTTGTTACAGCAGCTTGATATTTCTCATATTTTACATATCTAGCAGGATCAACGTTCTTACTACTTTGTAAAACTTCAAAATGTAGATGAGATCCATAGTCTTCTTTATATGAGTTTAAACTAGTGTTTCCTACTGAACCAATCTTTTGTTTTTTTGTGACTTTATCATTTATTTTCACTAATATATTTTCATCCAAATTGGAATATTTAGTAATAAAGCCATTTCCATGATCTATTATAACAATCTTACCCTTTTGATTAGCTACGTCAGTTCCAACTTCTTTAACTGTTCCGTCCATAACCGCTAAAACAGGCTCACCTAACTTTGCTTGAATATCAATACCTAAGTTAGTTCTATAGCTTCCATCGGTCTTCCACACAACTGGATCAATATCTTTTGAATATGCTCTAGCTAATAATCCATTAGCTACAGGTTTTGAAAAAGTAGCATTAACTGATTTAGAAACTGGTGATGTTAAATTTCCAGTTGTAACCTTTTGAATGTTAGGTACTGGTTTAAGCACCTGTGACTTAGCTGAATTTTCTTTTTTTACTTGAAGAGCGTCTTGATATTGTTTTTCTTGCTCTTGTAATACACTACCTGCATTAGCTTGTTCCTTTTGTATTGCTTCCTTATTGGTTGCTAGTTTTTTATTATTACTTGCCGTTATAGATGCAACTGAAGCTACTATACATAAACAAATAAATAAAACTACATAGAAGCCCTCCTTCTTGAAAAAGTTTAATGCCTTATTGTTTGCTTTTTTATCCATACAAACACCTCCATTTGTATTTTTGTCCATATTTTATTAAAACATACATATTTTATAAAACTTTTTTCTACTTTTTTCACATTTTTACTAAATTTCTTTAAATTAATGATATATTGGTTAAAATATAATCAAAAATTAATTTTTTTCTACTATTAATTTTATTAAATTAATAAATTTCTTGCATAAAAAAATAAGCTAGTCATCTTTGTAAAAAGGATAACTAACTTATAAATAGGATTTTTATTTAGATATAACAGTTCCAAGGTAATAGTGATTTAATATTTGGATATAATTATTTTCTTCCTTAGCCATGGCATTTGCACCCCATTGACTCATTCCTACACCATGACCATATCCAGTGCAATCTATTTCTACACTTTTTAAATTAAACACTATTTTAAAATTTGATGATTTAATACCTAACATAGTTCTAAATTTACTGCCTGTCATGGTTATACTCCCTATTTTAATATTTTTAACACTTCCTGCCTCAGTCCTATCAATTACTGTTATTTGTTTTTTAATACTAGCTGCGGTTACCTTAGCATTATTATAATTGTTATTTATAATTTGACTTAGCTCATTGTATCCGAAAATTTTAATACTCTTAAAATTTTTTGTTTCTTCTTCTCCTGGACTTTCTACACTTCTTAAATAAGGTATACTATTGCTAAATACATCTTCAGAGTTTTCTGTTTTCCCACTGCTAGTTGCAAAATAATAAGGCTCCATTACTAAGCTGTTGTTATATGTTAAAACCTCTCCTTGAGTACCCTTGACCGCCGTCATAATCTTATCCCAATATTTTTGGCCTGAACCTTCAGGCCATGATTTTATGCGTTCTTCTTTAGTCATATAGGCTTGGCAATGAACTGTATCGCATAAATTTGCTCCATTAGCATTTTTACATAGTATTCCACCTAATTCACTAACATGAGCTAATGCGTAGGTCCTAGATGCCACTGCTTGAGCTTTTAAAGCTTCCAGACCAAAATCCGCAGGCATTTCCGCTGCAACAACTCCTGCAACGTATTCTTCTAAGCTAAGTTCTTTTATAGTATTTTCTTTTGTTATGAAAACTTTAACTTTAGAAATTTTGGGAAGTGAGTCACTTTTAATAAGATCTTTATTTTCTTCTGATTTAATTATAGAGTTTTTACCATTATTTAAGCTTTTATTATCTCCGACTCCAACTATTAAAACAGAGGTTATAACTATAAATGAAATAAATAAAATAATTATTAGAAAGAAGTTCTTCAAATGTACTGTAATAAAATCTTTTCTCATTCTTTTCTCCTTTCGTTATAAAATAAATATCCCTTTATACATATTAAATAAATATAAATAATATTACTTTTTTAAAAGCGCTAATTCTCTATTGAATAAAAAAAACTAATAAAATTTTAATAATAAATAAGAGAATTGAAATATATTAATACCTTATATATCTCAATTCTCTAGATTTCAGATTAAATCATCTCATTATAATTTAATTTCCAGACTATTTTTAAGAACTAACCCTTTCTATATCTGCACCTAGCCCCTTTAATTTCTGCTCAATAGAAACATAGCCCCTATCAATATGATATATATCGTTTATTGTAGTTGACCCCTCCGCAGTAAGTCCTGCTAGTATTAGTGCTGCCCCTGCCCTTAAATCTGTAGCTGTAACTTCTGAGCCTGTAAACATGTCTATACCTTCTATTACAGCACTTCTACCATCTATTCTTATATTTGCTCCCATTCTCTTGAGTTCTACGGCTTGCATAAATCTATTTTCAAATATAGTTTCTGTAATTATACTTGTACCTTTTACAGTACATAATAAACTCATCATCTGAGCTTGCATATCTGTTGGAAATCCTGGGTATGGCATAGTTTTTATATCTACTGGGGTTAACTTTTTCCTTCCGTCAACTATTATGCTATTCTTATTAATTTCCATTGCAACCCCCATTTCTGTAAGCTTTGCTATTATCGGTTTTAAATGGACCTCATCAACGCCATTGATTCTAATCATGCTTTTTGTCATTGCCGCAGTTATCATAAAAGTACCTGCTTCAATTCTGTCATATATAGGCTTATAAACAACTTCTTTAAAATCTTTAACTCCTAAAATCCTTATGGTGTCTGTTCCTTCACCACTTATTTGTGCTCCCATAGCCCTTAAAAACCTTGCCAAATCTACAATTTCTGGTTCTTCAGCCGCATTTCCTATTACTGTTTCGCCATCTGCAAGCGTTGCCGCCATCATTATATTTTCTGTAGCACCTACTGAAGGATAATCTAAGTATATGTTGCTGCCTCTTAGTTTCCTTGCTTTTGCTTCCACATACCCGTGGCCTACTGTTATTTCTGCGCCGAGTGCCGCAAGTCCCTTTAAATGAAGATCAATTGGCCTAGTTCCAATATTACATCCCCCAGGTAGTGAAATTTTGAAAGCTCCAAATCTACCAAGCATAGGCCCCATTATTAAAAAGGATGCCCTCATTTTTCTTACTAATTCATCGTTAGCGTCATTATCAAATAGGTTAGCAGTATTAATTTTCACCTTTTTATTTAATCTATCTATACTAACATTTGCTTTAAGAGATTTCAGTACTTCACAAATTACAAATACATCTTCAAGCATAGGCGCATTTTCAATGGTACAATTATTACCGTTTAATATGGTTGCTACAAGTATAGGAAGCACTGAATTTTTAGATGCACTAATATTCACTTCACCTTGTAATTTTTTCCCACCTTTTATAACTAATTTATCCATTTTTTTCCTCCATTATATTGTTAGTTTCTAATAAGTTGTAATTATTTCGGGTGTACCTATGATAATATACCTTCCAGATGAATAATTACATATAGCATAATTAAAATCAATTAACTTGTTATTGTTTACCTTACTTCCGTACTGTTTTGTATATGCTATAGTACTTAGTCCATTATTTATACTTACTGTCTCAATATTTACAGTTCCATGAGATTTTAAAATTTTTAATATCCTTTTATTAACACCATAAATATCTTCATTGCTTACATTTGTTCTACTTTCTAGCATTTTAGCTTTCAAATATTGAAAATATTTAATGTTTTTGCCTCTATTACCAATACTCTTACTAACTTTATTTTTAAGCGTATCTAAACCATTTTCAATATCCTTTTCGCTTATGTTTATTGTTATAACATTCTCACTATTGTATTTTAATGCTTCTATATATCCGTTAAGATTCTCACTTGAAAACTCTATACCATATGAATCTTCATTTTCATAATTGTTTAATTTAATTTCACTGTTATCAAATCCCAAATTTTTAATTAAATAGTTACAAACCACTTTTGGGTCTTCCTGAGTTTTAAATGATGTTTTCAATCCATATTCTACAGTTCTGCTTTTAGTTTGTAGTAATATTTCATCGAATAAATTAATTTTCTCCTGTGCATTTGACAATATAACATTAATTTGTAGAATAATCAGACACAATACTATACACAAAAGTGCAATGCTTTTTCTTTTCATTTTAATCCCCCTACCCTTCAATTAAATTCTTGACCATAATTTATTTTTTTATTCTATAAATAATGGTTTTTAAATATTATTGCTATTAATAAAATCATCCCTCAGCACAAATGTGAAGAGGGTTATTCCATTCATTATATAGGTAGGGGTATTTTAACTACATATTTTACTATATATCTATTCTTTATATTATTAATATATAAAATTTTAATAAAAATGTGCTTAAAAAAATTTAAGCACATTTTGGTTAATTTTTGAGCATAAAAAAAAAGGAGATAAATTAATATCCCCATCTTTTAATCTCTAGCTATTTAATTTGATTCTCATAAGTGATCTCAAAAGGGCATTTTCCGCTCTTTTAACATCAATTCCATCTTTATGAAGTAATCTTTCTTCTGCTCTTTCCTTGGCCTTGTTTGTTCTTAAAGCATCTATATCTTCCGGCCATTCACAGGCGCTACATAACATTTCTACTCCGCCTGAGTATACTCTTAAAATCCCTGTTGATGTAAAAGCTTTTAATTCTTTACCATTTGGTTCTGTAAATGTCGTAACCGTTGGTTTTAGTGGAGATACCATAGGAACATGATTAGCAAGGATACCAAATCTTCCATCCTCACCCTCCGTGTTCAAACTCAGGATCTCGCCACTATAAAACTCCTTTTCAGGAGTAAGTATAGTTAGCTTTATATTATTTCCCATATAAAAGCACTGACCTTTCATTGTACATATTCTTAAAAATACCTTATTCAGTAGCCATAGTTTTTGCTTTTTCTATTGCCTCTTCTATAGTTCCAACAAACATAAATGCTGCTTCTGGTAATTTGTCATGCTTGCCTTCAAGTATTTCTTTAAATCCCCTTACTGTTTCTTTTACTGGTACAAATTTGCCCTTCATTCCCGTAAATTGCTCAGCTACAGTAAATGGTTGCGATAAAAATCTTTGAACTTTTCTTGCTCTTAATACTACTATTTTATCTTCTTCTGATAATTCATCTAGTCCTAATATTGCAATAATGTCTTGAAGTTCCTTATATCTTTCAAGGATATGTCTAACCTTTATTGTAACATCATAATGTTCTCGACCAATTATTCTAGGATCAAGCATTGTTGAAGTCGATTCTAGAGGGTCAACTGCTGGATAAATACCAAGTTCAACAATTCCTCTAGAAAGAACAGTAGTAGCATCTAAATGACTGAATGTAGTAGCCGGAGCTGGATCTGTTAAATCATCTGCTGGTACATATACAGCTTGAACGGATGTAATAGACCCTTGCTTTGTAGAGGTAATTCGCTCTTGTAATTCTCCCATTTCTGTCGCAAGTGTTGGCTGATAACCAACAGCACTTGGTATTCTGCCAAGTAGGGCAGATACTTCTGAACCAGCCTGCGTAAATCTAAATATATTATCTATGAATAACAATACATCTTGCCCATGATCTCTAAAATACTCTGACATGGTAAGTCCAGTTAACGCAACTCTCATTCTAGCTCCCGGTGGTTCATTCATCTGACCGAAAACTAAAGCTGTTTTAGATATAACTCCTGACTCTTTCATCTCATTATAAAGATCATTACCTTCTCTTGTTCTCTCACCAACTCCGGTAAATACCGAAAGTCCATTATGTTCTTTTGCAATATTATTCATAAGCTCTTGAATAAGAACAGTTTTGCCAACTCCTGCACCACCAAAAAGACCGATTTTTCCACCTTTTTGATATGGTGCTATTAAGTCTATTACCTTAATACCTGTTTCAAACACTTCCGGTTCAACGGATTGTTCTTCAAAGGTCGGGGCTAATCTGTGGATAGGCATATATGTATCTACCTTAACTTCTCCCAATTCATCCATAGGCTTTCCAAGAACATTAAATAACCTTCCTAGAACTACATTTCCAACAGGTACTGTTATTGCACTTCCTGTGTCAACAGCCTCAAGCCCTCTTCTTAAACCTTCAGTACTTTCCATAGCTACTGCTCTTATAATATCATCACCAATATGTTGTTCAACCTCAGCTACAACTATCCTATCTTCCATTTGAATTTCAATGCTGTTGTAAATATTAGGAAGACTATCTGAGTCAAATTTTATATCTATAACCGGGCCTATTATTTGAACGACTTTTCCTATATGTCCTGGCATTGTTTTCTCTCCTTTTTACCTTTGAGCTTCTGCTCCTCCAACTATTTCTGCAATTTCTTGTGTAATAGCGCTTTGTCTAATTCTATTATAACTTAAATTAAGTCTATCAAGTATATCATTAGCGTTGTTAGTAGCTGATCCCATAGACTCCATTCTAGCCCTGTGCTCACTAGCTTTTGAATGTAGCAATGAATTCAACACTTTGCCACTTAGAAATAATGAAGTGATTTCATACATTGTCTTTTCATTTATAGCACTAATATCTACATAATCTTTATTATTATTCTCTTTGACATCAAAATATAGAGGAAGTAGCTTTTCAATTTTAACTTCATTTTTCAACGTTGAAACAAGCTTTTTATAAACGATGTAAACTTCACCTACTTCGCAATTTTTATACATACTAAGTACATGATTACTAATAGTAGTAGCTTCCTTTTGAGAAGGTTTATCTAATATATCAACGTATTCAGCCACAGTTTCAATATTAAGTTTTTTAAATATAATTCTTCCCTTTTGACCCACAACAACTATGTTATAATCTTCTTTGTCTCTTTTTAATTTATCAATGATTTCATTTACTACTGACCAATTAAAGCCGCCACAGAGACCTGTGTCTGAGGTCAATACAACATACAATTTTTTGCTGTTATCATTTCCTCTTATATAGATACTATCATCTTCATAATTATTGCAAACTTGCTTAATAGTTTCCTCTAGCGCATATAGATAATTATTGTTAGTATCTACCTTTTTCTTTATTTTTTTATATTTAGATGTGGCAACTAGTCCCATGGCTCTGGTGATTTTAGTAGTGTTTGTTATGGATTTTATTCTCCGTTTAATCGCAAGAAGCCCCATGCCTGCCATGTTTCACCTCTCCTCAGCCCCCATAAATATATTATGAGGGCAAATTAATTATCACCTAAAGGTGGAGTATTAACTATTCCCTTGTGATATGTGGTTAATACTTTTCAATTGAAAATATCTTTTTGAACTCTTCTATAGCCTCAACAAGTTGTTGTTTTATTTTATCATTTAGTACCTTTTCATCTGCTATTTGTTTACCTACTTCTCTATGATGTGTGTCCATGTACTCCAAAAATTCACTTTCGAATCTGGTTATTTGATGTACTGGAATATCCATTAGATAGTTATTAGCTCCAGCAAAGAAAATCATAACTTGCTTCTCTATCGATACTGGCATATATTGATCTTGCTTTAAAATTTCAATTAATCTTTTTCCTTTTTCGAGTCTCATTTTCGCATCTTTATCAAGATCCGTACCAAATTGTGCAAAAGCTGCAAGTTCCCTATATTGCGCTAGTTCAAGCCTTAAAGTTCCCGTAACTTGTTTCATAGCTTTTGTTTGAGCATTTCCACCAACTCTTGATACAGATATTCCAGCATTAACAGCTGGCCTTTGTCCTGAATGGAACAATTCGGCCTCAAGAAATATTTGACCATCTGTTATAGAAATAACATTAGTTGGTATATATGCAGTAACATCCCCTGCAAGGGTTTCTATTATAGGAAGGGCAGTTAATGATCCACCACCTAATTTATCTGAAAGTTTTGCTGCTCTTTCCAATAACTTTGAATGAATATAAAATACATCTCCAGGGTAAGCTTCTCTGCCTGGTGGTCTACGGAGTAATAGTGACATAGCTCTATAGGCTACTGCGTGCTTTGATAAATCATCATACACTATTAATACATCTCTGCCTTTGTTCATAAAGTATTCTCCCATGCTGCATCCAGCATAGGGTGCTAAATACTGAAGTGGTGCTGAATGAGAAGCTGTGGATGCTACAACTATAGTATAATCTAAGGCTCCCATTTCAGATAATGTGTTAACAATATGTGCAACAGTAGATTGTTTTTGACCAATGGCAACATATATGCATACAACATCTTTGCCCTTCTGATTTAAGATAGTATCTATAGTCAAAGCTGTTTTACCTGTTTGCCTATCTCCAATTATAAGTTCCCTTTGACCTCTTCCAATTGGTACCATAGAGTCTATTGCTTTTATTCCAGTTTGAAGAGGTACTTTAACGGATTGTCTTTCAATAACTCCAGGTGCTTCTACTTCTACTGCTCTTGTCTCTGTAGTCTTAATTGGACCCTTACCATCTATTGGCACACCTAGAGAATTTACAACTCTTCCTATTAAAGCCTCCCCTACAGGAACTTCAACTACTCTGCCACTTCTTTTTACTACATCGCCTTCTTTGATACCTTCTCCAGTCCCTAGTAGTACACATCCCACATTGTCTTGTTCTAGATTAAGGGCCATACCAAATATTCCATTAGGAAATTCTAGAAGTTCTCCTTCCATGCATTCATCTAACCCATATACTCTGGCAATTCCATCACCTATTTGAATTATGGTTCCTGAGTCAACAGTGTCAATTTTCTTTTCATATCTTTCAATTTCTTTCTTTATTATGGATGTTATCTCTTCTGGTTTTATATTCATAAACTCACCTCTATTCCTATTTAAACATTAATTTTTTCATTTCTTCTAATTTACCTTTTACTGTGCCATCAATAACGTCATCGCCAACTCTAATATATACTCCACCTATAATATTTTTATCCAATTTTTCATGAAATATAATATTCTTATCATACATTTTGAATAATTTCACGCGTAAGTTTTCTTTTTCAGATGCTAAAAGAGGTATTACTGTTATAACCTCCACGAGCAATGTATTATTACGCTCTAAGTGGATTTTTTCCATTTCTTTAAGTTTTTCCTCTGTAAATAATATTCTATCTTTCTCTATAAGAATAAGTAAAAAAGATAAAAGGTCTTCATCGATTCTGCCCTTAAAGATCTTAATGAACATCTTCTTTTTTGCTGAAGTACTTATTAGTGGATGTTTAATAACTTTTAAAAACTCATCGTCATTCTTCATAATTGAAACAATTTCTCGCAAGTCACTTAAATATTCTTCTACTTTTCCTTTTTCCTCAGCTACTGTATATAATGCTAATGCATATCTTTTGTCTAAGTGTTCATACATTTTAACTACCTACCTTAAAGATAAAATCCTCAATCAATCTTCTATGTTCTTTTTCATCTATATGCTTTTCAAGAGCCTTTTCAGACAATATTAAAGATAGATCTATGACTTGTTTTTTAATTTCGCTTTGTGCTTTTTCTTTTTCTCTTTCAAGTTCTACTCTTCCTCTTTCCATAACTATTATTGATTCTTTTTTTGCATCATCAATAATCTCTTTAGAAACGTTTTGTGCATTCGTTTTATATTCTTCTACTATTTGTCTTCCTTTTTTCTTTGACTCATGCAATAATAGTTCTTTTTCTTTTCTTGAAGCTTCTGCTTTTTCTTCGTCATCCTTAGCTTTCTTAATAGACACATTAATTCCATTTTGCCTATCACCCATTATCTTATTTACTGGCTTAATTAAAAAGCGTTTTAAGATAAAAAGTAATATTATAAAATTTATTATAGTAAATATAATTGTAGAAATTTTTACATCCATTCTCTATTAAAGCCCCCTTCAGGCCTAATTTCAAAATTTTTAATTTTGATATATACCCTATTACTTAAACGCTAAAATTAATGCTATTAAAAATGCATAAATAGCTGTAGCTTCTGAAAATGCAGCTCCTATAACTAATGTACTAGTGATAGCGCCCCTAGCTTCCGGCTGTCTTGCAACGCCCTCTACAGCTTTCGCCGCAGCGTTACCTGTTCCTATTCCTCCTCCTATACAACCTATTGCTGCAAGTCCTGCACCTATTGCCGACAGTCCTGTAATTAATGCTGCTGAATCCATAAAATATTCCTCCTTAATTTTTGAAAACTAAATTTAATGTTCTGCTATAACTTTTATATTAACCATTGTCAACATAACAAAAATAAGCATTTGGATAAGTCCATCAAATAAATCAAAATAAAAATGTAACGGTATTGGTAAAATTAATTGAGCGAACATAGATAAACTTCCCAAACTTTTATAAGCTAGTTCTATTATTACCAACCCCGCCATCATATTTCCAAACAATCGAAAACTTAATGAAACCGGAAGCATAATTCGCTCTATTAAGGTAATTGGTAATATAAATGCATATGGCTGAACATATCCTTTGAAATAGTGACCTAACCCTATTTTTTTAATTGCAAACCATTGAACAACAACGAATGTTATTAATGCTAATGCTAATGCTACACTATAATCTACTGTTGGTGCTCTAACACCTACCAGTCCAGTATTATTCATAATAGCAATGAAAATTGCGAAGGTTCCAATAAAGGGTACAAAACCCATGTAGTCTTCACCCATATTATTCCTAACAAGATTGTTTATAGCATCCATAATTATCTCTATTATATTCTGTTTCTTATCAGGAATTATTTTCAAGTCTCTTGTAAAGTAAATACATAAAAAAGCTACTAAAACAATTATTACCCACTGAACAACTATACTTGGTGAAATTCCAATGTTATATCCAAAGAGCTTAATATGAAACAACGGGTATATTTTTTCCATTATATCACTTCCTTTCAATGTCCTTATTATTTATTCCATAATACACTAAAGATATAAACTGCGAACTATACCCGGAAATATATGCAATTATATTAAACATATTATGTCTACCAATGAAAAAGCCAATGATACTTACAAAAAAAACTCTTATGAAAAATCCTAATATTATTATCCCTGTATTTTTTGTATTTTTATTATTAAGAGAATACTCGACTGTAATGCCATTAACATAAAAATTCATTAATGCTATTATTAACCCTAATAAAAAAAATAATGCATATGATTTAGCTGTAAAATAAATCACTGCAGTAAAAATCAAAGAAATAAAAAAATCATATATAACAATTTTTTTAAACATATTTTTAAAATCACTGTTCACTTTTTTCCTTCTCCTCGCCATATACTAACAAATTCAATTATAGTCTACTAATTTTCATAAATAAAACCTAGAATTCTTCAATTTTCAGATATATTAAAGCATATTAGTCTATTTTTTAGTAAAAATCTCATGTTTCCTCTGTATACATCTATATTAAGATATATTTCGGCTTATCAAATAATTTGTTTCTTTATTTATTCAATTAATTTATTTCTTTTAATATGCTTAATATTCTAAATATTCTAAATATTCCTGCCTACAATTTGAATAATATTGATTTTACTAACCTTTAAGAACTTTTTAATATAAATTTTATTTAGTTAAACATTTACAAAAACTCTATCAAAAAAAGTATTTTCATTTAAATATCTCATTTCCTTTAAACAATTGCAATATTTTATTTTAAATAATTCATTTTTTTATATAATATCTTTTTTATTTTATCATTTAGTATCGAAAATAAACATATTATTTTCATATTTTAGTCCCTATAAGCTTTTAAATACCGCATATGAGGATAAGTAATACATTTAAGCATCTTAGTTTATTGTAATTAAATATGAATTTCAGAACCTAATAAACTGTTATTTTCGAAGTTTATATTTTCATAATTGATTAAAAAAATAGTTCTAAGAATTTAATTTCTAAATTCTTAGAACTATTTTAACAAGATTTTAATATATCTTAAAATACTTTAATAGTGAATCTACTATTTTAACAGAAGCATTTCCATCACCATAAGGATTAATTGATTTACTCATATGATTATACTCATCTGGATTTCTTATAAGTTTATTAGCATTTAATACAATTTCCTGTACGTCTGTTCCAACTAGCCTTACTGTCCCAGCATGCTCTGCCTCTACTCTCTCCGTAACATCCCTAAGCACTAAAACTGGCTTACCTAAATGAGGAGCTTCCTCTTGAATTCCTCCTGAATCAGTCATTACTAGGTAACATTTTTTCATTAAGTTGTGAATTTCACCCGTGTCAATAGGCTTAAGTAAATGTATTCTATCCACATCTTTTAAAATTCTGTCAACCGTATCTTTTACTACTGGGTTTGGATGAACTAGATACAATACTTCTACATCTTTATTTTCGCAAGCAACAATTTTCAGTGCATTACATATATTTTCAATTCCAATTCCCCAGTTTTCTCTCCTATGAGCTGTAACTATTATAACTTTCTTACTTTTATAATCAATTTCATTTAACTCACGATTCTCAAAAACATAGTCCTTTTTAATTGTATACTTCATAGCATCGATAACTGTATTTCCTGTAACAAAAATAGCACTTTCCTCTATTCCCTCTCTTAATAGGTTTTCTTTAGAGGTAGTAGTAGGCGCGAAATGCATATCTGCTAGTGCTCCAGTTAGCTTCCTATTAATTTCTTCTGGATAAGGGAAAAACTTGTTATGAGTTCTAAGCCCAGCTTCTACATGTCCAACGGGTATTTTTCTATAAAAAGCTGCAAGGGACGCAGCAAATGTTGTGGTAGTATCTCCATGTACAAGTACTATATCTGGCTTCTCACTCTCAAAGATTTCTTCTAGCCCCTGAAGCACAGAGCAGGTTATCCCTGTTAAGCTTTGTTTTGATTTCATTATGTCTAAATCATACTGAGGCACTATGTTAAAAAGTCCCAATACTTGATCTAAGAGCTCTCTATGCTGAGCAGTTACGCATACCACACATTGTATCTGAGAAACTTTTTCCAATTCTTTAACTAGAGGTGCCATTTTTATAGCCTCCGGTCTTGTACCAAATATTACTATGACTTTAATATTTTCCACCAGGGTACCCTCCTAATTTTTTCAATTTAAATTATAACCATATGTGAATTATTAATTACTAATTTTAAAAATATGCAATTCACTCTTTATGCTTAAAAATACCATATTTCCAAGCTGTTGAAACTGTTATAACCATTACTAATGCTAACAAAAAATAAGCCCTTTCATTACTAATTTGCATGGCTATAATTGCAATCCCACCTAGAATAGCACTTATAAAATACATAATAACAACTGCTTGTTTTTGGCTAAGTCCCATATCCAAAAGCCGATGGTGCAAATGACCTTTATCTGCTTGCATTATAGATTTCCCATTTGCCTTCCTTCTAATCATAGCAAAAAGGGTGTCATAAATAGGTAATGCAAAAGCTAAAATTGGTACTGCAATAACAAAGGCTGTTGCAGATTTAATGGCCCCCTCAATTGAAATTGCGGCTAGTAGGAACCCTAATAATTGAGAGCCCGTATCCCCCATAAAAATAGAAGCCGGATTGAAATTATATGGTAAAAACCCTAAAATCGCACCACTTAAAACAGCAGTTAAAAATGCTGCCTCCAGTCTTCCATTAATTATTGAAACTATCATTAGAGTAACACAAGATATAAATGCTATCCCTGCTGCGAGTCCGTCTAACCCATCTATTAGATTAAAAGCATTAGTTACACCTACAATCCATATTATTGTTACAGGTATAGTAACCCACCCTATGTTTAGATAAGGATAGAATTCTCTAAAAGGATTAGTTAAAATTGTTATTCTTACACCTGATATTATAAGGCAAACCGCCCCTATTATTTGTATTAGAAGCTTGTATTTAGGACTTAATTCTTTAATATCATCCATTATGCCACCAACAACAATAATAGTTGCTCCAATAATAATGCCTAGCTGAGAAGTTGTTAAAATACCATTATATAAAATTGTTCCTATAACAAAAGATATATATATAGCGAGCCCTCCCATAACTGGAATAGGCTTAATATGAACTCTTCTTTCATCTTTAGGAATATCAATGGCATTAACCCTTATTGCAAATTTCTTAACTAAAGGAGTAATTATAAAAGAAATTAAAGCTGTAATTATTGCTAAAATATAAATATTACTCATAAAAAAACCTTTCTTTCACAAAAACAGTGTTTTTATTTGATAAATATAGGTTGAAATTTATGAATTTACTAAATAAATGTGATTTATAAAATTTCATAATTAATATCCACCATCACCTTGAATTGAGTCATCATTTTCTATCCATTCCTCTACATATACAATTTTATATTCTATTTTGTTATCTCTAATTATTACTTTCTCTATACCTGAATTAATTATAAATCTCTTGCATAAAGAGCAAGGAGCTGCATTATTAACTAATTCGCCGCTTTTTACCTCTTTTCCAACTAAATACAAAGTCGCCCCTATCATATCACTTCTTCGAGCTGATATAATTGCATTTTGTTCTGCATGTACGGATCTACAAAGCTCATATCTTGTACCTCTTGGAATTTTTAATTCTTCTCTTCTACAACTCCCTAAATCACAACAATTCACTCTGCCTCTAGGTGCCCCCGTATATCCGGTAGACATAATTTCATCATTTTTTACTATTATGGCTGCAAAATTTCTCCGCATACAAGTTCCTCGTTCAGATATGGTTTCGCATATATCTAAATAATAATTATGTTTGTCAATTCTTGCCATAAATATACCTCACATCAATATATTTTAATTATGTAGATGAGAAATTAAATCAATAATCTAATAATCTAATAATCAATCTACATCATTTTACACTAAAAAAATAATAATTTAAAGTGTTTAGCATGCTATTTATATTAATTTACAATAAATTAAAAAAAGCATATATTATTTTACATAATATACACTTTCTAAAACTGCACAAGTATAAGAAAAATATAGTTTTAAAGCGTGATTAACAAACCTAAATTATTACTCCGTTTATACCAATAGTTACCTCTTTATATGGTACTATTATTCCAGCCTCAAGCATAGCCCCCTTAACAGAACTAACAATGCCTGCGCAACAAGGTACTTCCATTCTAACTACTGTTATGCTCTTAATATCATTGTTTTTTAATATTTCAACAATTTTCTCCTTATAATAATCATTATCATCAAGCTTTGGACAGCCTATCAACGTTACTCTTCCTTTAATAAACTCCTTATGAAAATTTCCATAAGCATAAGCCGTGCAATCTGCTGCAATCAATATATCTGCACCATTTAAAAATCCAGCCTTAGAATTAACTAGTTTTAACTGTATTGGCCATTGGTTTAATTCGGAAGCTACCGATACTTGTGCATGCTTATTTATTTTAATGGGTGCTGCATTTATATTTGACTCCGAACTTCTTTTTATAGATTTTTCCATTGTGCCAGGGCAACCGCAAGGCAAATTAGGCTTCATAGTATTTTGCTCCTTTTTTATTTCAACAGCCTGGAGATCATAATCTGCAGCATCTCTTTGGATTATTGTAATAGCATCTGTAGGGCACTGAGGTAGACAATCTCCAAGGCCGTCACAATACTCATCGCTTATTAATTTAGCCTTGCCATTAACAAGCTCTATGGCACCTTCATGACAACCGCTTATACATATTCCACAACCATTACATTTATTTTCATCTATACTTATAATATTCCTTTTCATTTTAAAGCCTCCTGTATTTTTATATAAATTTTTTAAAAGGCACATTCAAATAAATGACACTTAATTTGATTATACTATTCTATTTATTTTTATGTACCTAATTAATTATTTAATTGACTGTATATATAAATTATAATAGAATTACTTATGATAATATGTAACTCACGTTACCAAATAAAAATTTGAAGGTGATTTTATGGATAAACTAACAGATTGTTTAAAGCATTGTATTTTATTTAAAGATTTAACTATTGAAGAATTGCAAAACTTAATTGTAAATATAAATTATTCCATTTCAGATAACTGTAAAAACTGCGCTGAATGCCGAACCTGCATAATTGCACTAGAGGGTGATATCTGTGACTCCCTAGGAATTGTAATGGCAGGTGAACTTGAAGTACAAAAACATTATGCTAGTGGGAAAGTTGTTACCCTGGCAAAACTAAATAGAGGAAAAACTTTTGGTGAGGCAATAGCTTTTTCAGAGACAAATATATACCCGGCTACTATAGTATCATCTAAAGGTTCAATTATACTTTATATTTCAAAAAAAGATATTATAGCTATGTGTAGCGCCTACCCTAAAGTATTAAATAATTTCATGCGACTTCTATCAAGTAAAATTCTCTTATTAAATAGAAAAATTAAAGAACTCTCTTTTGAAACCTTAAGACAAAAAATATCTAATTATTTACTCTCTCAATATGAAATTCAAAAAACTACAGAGCTTACACTACCTATGTCTAGAAAAGACCTTGCTGAACATCTAGGTGTGCAGAGACCCTCCCTTTCAAGAGAGCTTATTAATATGAAGGAGGATGGCCTAATAGATTTCAATAAGAGGTTAGTTCAAATAAAGGATTTAGATGGCCTTGAAGATATATTAATTTAATTTTGAACACATAAATTTTTTTCTTATAAATATTAAATTTTACTTGATAATTGTTATCCGTTGATGTATAGTTACATTATAGGTAATTTAAATATAAATTTCCTAGCTAATCAGTAAACTATATTACATATAGTAATTGTTATCTAGCACAATAAAATTAAGGGGAGATAGCAAATGATAGTTGTTATCTACTCCAGAGAACTACGAGGGGGAAATAAATATGAAAAAATTTGTTTGTACAGTATGTGGTTATATCCACGAAGGCGATTCCGCACCAGATGTTTGTCCAGTTTGTGGTGCAAAAAGTGACAAGTTTGTAGAGCAAGATGATATCGATATGTCTTGGGCAGATGAACATAAAATCGGAGTTGCTAAAGGCGTAGACGCTGAAGTTGTAGAAGGATTAAGAGCTAATTTTGTTGGAGAATGTACTGAAGTTGGCATGTATTTAGCAATGAGCCGTCAAGCTGATAGAGAAGGATTCCCAGAAGTTGCAGAAGCTTATAAGAGAATAGCATTTGAAGAAGCTGATCATGCTTCAAAGTTTGCTGAAATGCTCGGAGAAGTAGTAACATCAGATACTAAGAAAAATCTTGAAATGAGAGTTGCAGCTGAACACGGAGCTTGCCAAGGTAAGAAGGACTTAGCTACTTTAGCTAAAAAACTTAACTATGATGCAATCCATGACACAGTACATGAAATGTGCAAAGATGAAGCACGTCACGGATGTGCGTTTAAGGGTTTACTTAATAGATATTTCCAGTAAGATTCAATTAAGTAAAAAAACAAAAGCAACTTACAGATAATTTTCTGTAAGTTGCTTTTGTTACTTTCAATGTTAAGACACATTCAAATAATTAACTATTTAGTTCCGAATAATCTGTCTCCAGCATCACCAAGACCTGGTACAATATATCCTTTTTCATTTAATTTTTCATCAATTGAAGCTACATATATATCCACATCTGGGTGTTCATCCTGAATAGCCTTAAGTCCTTCTGGTGCAGCTATAAGACACATAATTCTTATATTTATAGCGCCTCTTTTCTTAAGCGCCGAAATTGCATCTATTGCAGAACCTCCTGTAGCAATCATAGGATCTGTAATAATTACATCTCTTTCATTAATATCCTGAGGTAATTTACAGAAATATTCAACCGGTTGCAATGTTTCCTCGTTTCTATACATTCCAATGTGTCCAACCTTAGCTGCTGGTATAATTTTAAGCATACCATCAACCATTCCGAGTCCTGCTCTGAGTATTGGAACTATAGCCATTTTCTTTCCAGCTAAAACTTTACATATAGTAGTACAAATAGGAGTTTCAATTTCTACTTCTTCTAATTGTATATCACGTGTAACTTCATATGCCATAAGCATTGCAACCTCTTGAACTAAGTCTCTAAAATCCTTTGAACCTGTGTTTTTATCTCTTATGTACGCCAATTTGTGTTGTATAAGTGGGTGAGTTATTTGTGTTACTTTACTCATATATTTTTCCTCCTAATATTTTATTTTTACTTAGAATATTTTTTCTCAATTTCAGTAATTTTATCTATTCTCTTTTGGTGTCTTTCTCCTTGAAATTTAGCATTTATAAAAGTATCTACGATATCTAGCGCTAGACCAGCGCCAACAACTCTTTCGCCAAGAGTAAGTATGTTAGCATTATTATGCTCTCTTGTAGCGTGAGCACTAAACGTATCATTGCATAGTGCAGCCCTTATGCCAGGTACTTTATTAGCAGCAATGCCTATTCCTATACCTGTACCACATATTAATATGCCTAGTTCAAACTTTTCTGCTACTACTGCTTCAGCAACTTCTAAGGCATAATCTGAATAATCACAAGAACCCTCAGTATAAGTACCGAAGTCTGTTATTTCAATGTTTTTACTCTTAAGATGCATAATTATCTGCTTTTTTAAATTTAAACCACCATGATCACTACCCAATGCTATTTTCATAGTAAAACACCTCCAAGATATATTTTCTTATTAGAAGATAGTATATTACAAAAAAAGAAGATATCGCCATTTAAATAAACTATTCAAATGCCATTATCTTCCTTGTATTATCCCATAATAAGAATACATTATTTTTTAATCCATCAAAAAATTTTGAATAAATTGAAATATATAAAACATAAGGTTCTATATTATTTACAGTAAATATTTTATTGCAAATGGCATCAATAATATAGCTTCTTCGCATTTTTTCTTTACAAATATATAATATATCCATAGTTTCCTCCTCATATTTCTGAAGTAGTCAACAATTATAAACTGTTATCTACCTATACGTTAATTATATCAAAACCTGCTGACTTCTTAAGCCTATTCATTATAGCAACACCTAGACCTTTTTCTTCAAAGGCTTCTGATAATATTAAATCTACATCTATAGTATCAAAACTTCTTAAAACTTCAAAAAGATTTCTTCCCACACTATCTAGATGTTTTCTGCTACCTAGAGAAATAACAGTACCACAATGATATTTATCTTTAGTTTCATCTGTTGCCATAATCCCTATTTTTTTCTTGCCCATACTATTCTGCACCATTTCGTTGATTTTTGCAATAGTTTTCTCTAAATCTCCACATATAATTTTTACTGGTGCTTTTGGTGCATAATGCCTATATTTCATACCAGGGGCCTTAGGCTTAAAATCATCTTTTGGTTTAGACATTACATTTTTATCAATATATATCTCACTATCTATTTCCCTTAGCATCTCAATGGTTATAGCTCCCGGTCTTAGTATACATAGTGGAGTACAAGTACAATCCACTATTGTTGATTCAAGACCTACCTTGCTTTTATCTCCACCTAGAATATATTCTATCTTTCCACTTAAATCCTCAATACAACTCTCTACATCAGTGGGACTAGGTCTACCTGATATATTAGCTGAAGGCGCTGCAATAGGTGTTCCTGCTGCCTCAATAAGTTTGAGTGCAATTACATTCGAAGGCATCCGTATACCTACAGTGTCCAGCCCTGCACTTGTAGTACTCGGAATTAAATCAGACTTATTAAAAATTAATGTTATTGGTCCAGGCCAATATTTGTCCATAATTTTCCTTGCTAAATATGGTATTTCCCTAACTAGAGGCTCTATATTAAAATCAGCTACATGCACAATAAGGGGATTATCCTGTGGTCTTCCCTTTGCCTTAAAAATCTTTTCTACAGCCAGCTTATCTAAGGCATTGGCTCCAAGACCATAAACTGTTTCAGTAGGAAAAACAACTAATCCACCTTCAGCTATAACAAGTCCTGCTTCATTAATTATATTTTGTTTTATATTATTTTCGTCTATTATTGTTATCTTCGTTTTCATCCTTACACCTCTTAATTAAATCATCACCTGCGGAGCTGTTCATCATCTTCGATACTGCAATTAACGACTTCAGAAGGAGATTTAGATTCCCACTAAAGTTTTATATTTGTTGCAGCATATACTCCTTCGTATAGACATAGGAGACTTTCCTTCTGAAATGTCGTTAAAGCACGTTAGTCATTATTAACCCCACTATTATTCCTAGTAGTATTCCTAATGTATTTGTAATCCCTGACCAAAGCTTTTTAGACTGCGGAATCATCTCTCCGTAAATCACATATAACATAACACCTGACGCAAATGCTAGTGCACTACCTAATATGTTTACAGATATGCTCCCAATATAAATTCCAATCCAGGCACCAATTGCAGTAGGCAAAGCTGTTAAAAATGCATAAAATAATATTTTCCCGCCTTTTGTCCCCGAAAGCATTAGAGGCGCCGCTACGGCAAGCCCCTCAGGCACATCATGTATTGCAATTATTACGCTCATTTTCAGTCCTAAGTTCTCTCCATTAACAAACCCAAATCCCATTATTAGACCTTCTGGAAAATTATGAAGCATAATTCCAATGGCAACCATAAAAGCCACCTTTGTATATTGAGAATTTACATTGCCACTTAAATTGCTGATTTTATCTATTATTACAACAATGATAATACCTAGGATTAAGAATAATAAGGTTCCTATAAGTCCTGTTTTTTCTGTAGCTTCTGGGATAAGTTCAAACACTACAATAGAAAGCATAAGTCCTGATGCAAATCCTATAATATTTCCTAAGAATTTTCGTGAAGGTTTGTTCATTACAACACCTAAAAACGCCCCCGCCATAGTGCCAATCAAAGCAATTACTCCAGAGAATATGATTATCAAAACAATACTACTTTTCAAATTTATACCCCCACTTCTATAGAATTATAATCATATATCTTACAATTCCATATGAGAATAAAGTATAGAAGCGTTTATGCACTCTACTTATTTCTCTATATCTAATTTTATTTGTATTAGTGGGGGTTTATGCCGTAATCTCTATATTCTTTAATTTTCTCTATAGCGTCACCTGAAAATATTGCGCTAACACAAGATTTATATAAATCATCTAGTAAAATATATTTTTTAAATCCACCATTTCTAATTACAAAGTAGAAATATGTTTCTTCTGGGTTTTCTACTTTAATTTTATTATACCGCTGTGCTACATAGGGGTATTTTTTTAAAAAATTTATATCTATGAGGCGAATTCTTTTGTTTCTAAATTTAGATTTTGTTATTATTATAATCTCTAAGTTCTTATCATGATCCTGTGTATGAACAAAAGCAACTTTTTTACATATAATAATAAATTTAACTTTTGCAATACCACACCATATGCTGATTTTATACCCTTCCAATTTAAAATCAATATATTCTTCATTGAATCTAAGAATCATAACAAAAGCAATAAGTAACTCATTACAAACTAAATACATTACAAGAAATACATTTATAATCTTTGATACTATTAACAGAATTGGTAACAAAACAAAAATAAAGCACATTGATAGCATAAACCCTTCATAAGATTTTTTTTGCTTTCTAATGGCTTTATTTATATTCATTAGTCTCACCTTTCGCTTATAATAATAAGATTTTACCAAAGTAATTTCTAATCATTATTCCCCATAGCTTTCATCTTTTCTGCTTGGTCAGCAGTTATTAATGTATTCATCATTTCATCTATATCTCCATCAAGAAAAGCTTCTAACCTATACAATGTTAAGCCTATTCTATGATCCGTTACCCTTCCTTGAGGATAGTTGTAAGTTCTTATTCGCTCACTTCTATCTCCTGTGCCTACTTGACTCTTTCTCTCTTCAGCTATTCCAGCAGATCTTTCCGCCTCAGCTTTATCAAACAATCTAGATTTTAATATCTTTAAAGCTTTTTCTTTGTTTTTCAGCTGGGATTTCTCATCCTGGCAAGAAACTACAAGTCCTGTAGGAATATGTGTCATTCTTACTGCTGAATCTGTAGTATTAACACATTGTCCGCCATTACCAGATGCTCTAAACACATCTATCCTTAAATCATTAGCACTAACTTCAATATCTACATCGTCAACCTCTGGTAGCACCGCTACAGTAGCTGTAGATGTATGAATTCTTCCACTAGACTCTGTGTCTGGAACTCTTTGAACTCTGTGTACTCCACTTTCGTATTTAAACTTACTGTAGGTAGAATCACCTTTTACCATAAATACTACTTCTTTGAATCCGCCAATATCAGTTTCATTAGCACTCATTACTTCAACTTTCCATCTATTACGTTCTGCATATCTAGTATACATTCTAAATAAATTTGCTGCAAATAATGCCGCTTCATCTCCACCTGCACCGGCTCTAATTTCAATAAACACGTTCCTCTCATCATTTGGGTCCTTAGGTAAAAGTAAAATTCTTAATTCTTCTTGCATAGTTTCTTTAATTTCAATTAAGGCTTTAATTTCCTCTTGAATCATATCTTTCATTTCTTTATCTGATTCATCTTTAAGCATTTCTTTGTTTGTTTCTAAATCTTCTTTTGCTTTTTTATATGTTCTATATTTTGTAACAACTATTTCTAATTCAGCATGCTCTTTGCATAGTTTTTGCCATTCTTTTTGATTGGCAATAACCTCAGGATCACTAATTTTCATTGTAATTTCTTCATATTTACTTTCTGTAAACTCAAGCCTATCTAACATTATTTATCACTCCGTATATATATTTTCGCATCTTAACATTATACCATAGTTATGTACAATATACAATTCCAACATAATTATGATTTATAGAGTCTTAATCCATTAAGGTGCCTTTAATAACCCTATTATTTCCTGATAAATCTTTAATACATTCTATGCTTTCAAAACCAGACGTTAAAAGAATAGCCTGAACTTCTTCTCTTTGATCATAGCCTATTTCAAAAGCTAAAAGCCCGCCTTTTTCTAAAACTAGCAAACTTTCTTTTGTAATTCTCCTATAAAAATCCAAACCATCTTCCCCACCACTAAGGGCTATGTAGGGCTCAAATTTTTTTACATCCTCCATTAAAGTAGGTATAACCGCTTTTCTTATATAAGGAGGATTAGAAACTACAACTTGAAATTTCTTACTTTGTTGTATCGCACTTTGCAATAAATCACTCCGCTGCTCACTAACTCTACTAGACAAATCAAATCTGTCTATATTTAATTTTGACACAGCTATTGCAATATCAGATATATCGTAAAGCGTTACCTCTGTGTTTTTAATAAATTCGGCTATGGCTATGCCAATAGCTCCACTTCCACTACAAACATCGCACACCTTAGTATAACCTTTTTCATTTATATGCTTAATTACTTCTTCAACTAAAATTTCAGTATCTGGCCTTGGTATTAAAACTCCAGGCTTTACTATTAAGTTCATACCCATAAATTCACATTCCCCAAGAATATATTTTATAGGCATCTTACTTTTTCTAAGCTGGATTAACTGCAAAAACTCAATTTCCTGCTGGTGGTTAAGATTAAAATCTCTATTAAGCATTATGAACAATTTATCCACATTTAAAACCTTACCTAGTAAAAGTTGTGAATCTAACAAATAGCTCTCAATGCCAACTTTTTTTAAAATCCCATAGGATTCAATAAGTATTTCTCCTATATTCATTACTTGCCACCGCCCTTCATAATCCCTTTTCTAATTAATCATCAATACCCTCAGCTACTTTAAGAGCTTTTATTGCCACCTCTAGTTGTGACAGATCCGGTTCCCTTGTAGTCAAATTCTGTAATTTTAGTCCTGGATAAGAAAGGATTTTAGCTATGTCACCTGTGCTTTTACCCATCCATTTAATAATTTCATAACTTACACCTGAAATTATTGGAAGTAGTATAATTCTATACATTATTCTCTCCCCAATTGAATTCCAACCAGTTAAAGAGAACACTATTATGCTAACTATCATTACTAAAAATAAGAAATTTGTGCCACACCTTGGATGTAATCTCCCAAATTTAGCAGCATTCTCTGGAGTTAATTCAACATTATTTTCATAACAAAATATAGTCTTATGTTCTGCGCCATGATACTCATACACTCTTTTAATATCTTCCATTTTACCTATTAGATACACGTATAGTAAAAATATTAAAACTCTAATAATTCCTTCTACAATATTCATACCCATGTTACTTGTCCCCATTTTGCTGAAAAAATTAGCAACAAATGTTGGTAAAATAAAAAATAAACCTATAGATATAACCAGCGAAATAACAAGGGATATTCCCATAATCACATCATTACTTTTTTCTTTGAATATTTTTTTTATCAACTTATCTAACTTTGAAGGCTCCCCCTCCTCTTCGAAAAAAGAAGCGGAATAATTTAACGTTTGTACGCCTATAATTAAGGATTCAATCAGTGAAATAAACCCTCTTATTATTGGTAATCCAAAAAATTTATTCTTTTTAGTGTAGGAGGTATAGCTTTTTTTCTCTACTACAATTTCCCCTTGTTCGGTTCTCACTGCAGTTGCAATGCCCGTACTTCCTCGCATCATAACTCCTTCAATTACTGCCTGTCCTCCAACATTAATATTTTTAGCCATAGTTACACCCCTTCTCTAGGAACAATATGACACTTTCTGCATCGTGCCTCATAGGATTCTAATGCCCCAATTAATACAATAGGATCCTCATATTTAGCTGGCTTTCCATTAATCAAACGTTGAGTTCTAGTTGCAGGATTACCACACACTACACAAATAGCTTGAATTTTGTCCACAAATTCTGCTACAGCAAGAAGTGCCGGTATAGGCCCAAAAGGTTCACCCCTAAAATCCATATCTAGTCCCGCGCATATAACTCTTTTATTATTATCAGCTAATGTAGTAATTACATCTATTATACCTTTATCAAAAAATTGCACCTCATCGATAGCAACAACTTGTGTATCTTCATCTAATAGAGCTAATAGCTCTGCACTATTTTTAATTGGAACAGCTTCTTCCTTCTCTCCACAGTGAGACACTACATCTGCCTTGCTATATCTATTGTCAATTTCCGGTTTAAAAACTTGCAATTTCTGTTTTGCAATTTTGGTTCTTCTTATCCTACGTATAAGTTCTTCAGACTTCCCACTATACATAGGTCCTATAATAACTTCCACCCAACCATGATTTTTTGGTCCGTACATATTTTTACCTCCAATTTTATAAAAAAACTCACTACATGTATTTTATCAAATATACACTATATAATAAAGTCAAATTTAATTTTATTCTTATTGACTTAATAATCAATTATATGATAAACTTGAATAGTTGACAATACGGGTATATATCTATTTTTTGAAAGAGGTGAAAAATATGCAAGAAGGAATACATCCAGAATATCATAAAGACACAGTTGTTAAATGTGCATGTGGAAACACTTTTATTACAGGATCTACTAAACAAGAACTTAAAGTAGACGTATGTTCTAACTGCCATCCATTCTACACTGGAAAGCAAAAGAATATTGATGCTGGTGGAAGAGTAGACAGATTCATGAAGAAATTCAACTTAAAGAACGAAGTAGAAAACGACGCAGAATAATATATTAATGGAAAAGATTTAATTATCTTTTCCATTTTTTTATTTATATTATATTATCTAGCCAATACTTCAAAATTCTTATTTAGCATTTCTAAAAATTCTCTATTATTCTTAGTTTTAGCTATTAAGTTTAGGAGTTTTTCTGTTACTCCTGTAGCATTACCTTCTCTATACATTATCTTTCTTAAATTATATATAGTTTCCATTTCAATTTTAGTAAGCAATAAGTCTTCTCTTCTTGTTCCCGACTTATAAATATCAATGGCTGGGAATATTCTTCTTTCTTGAAGTTTTCTATCTAAGTGAACTTCCATATTACCTGTGCCCTTAAATTCTTCGAAAATCATATCATCCATTCTGCTTCCTGTTTCTATAAGTGCAGTAGCAAGGATTGTCAAACTTCCACCCTCTTCAATGTTTCTAGCTGCTCCAAAGAATTTCTTTGGCATTAAAAGTGCACTAGGATCAAGTCCGCCGGATAGCGTTCTTCCAGAAGGTGTTATAGTTAAATTGTAAGCTCTAGCAAGTCTAGTTAAACTATCTAATAGAATAACCACATCTTGACCTTGTTCTACCATTCTTTTAGCTCTTTCAAGTACCATATAAGCGACTTTTGTATGATGATCTGGTTCTTCATCAAAAGTTGAATAGATAACTTCACCTTTAATAGATCTCTGCATATCAGTAACTTCTTCAGGCCTCTCATCTATTAAAACAACAATTAATTTAACTTCCGGGTGATTTATAGAGATACTGTTAGCGATTTTTTTAAGAAGTGTTGTTTTTCCGGCCTTTGGTTGTGCAACAATTATACCTCTCTGGCCCTTACCTATTGGAGAAATAATATCCATCATTCTTGAAGACAAGTCAGTTGGACTAGTTTCTAGTGTCAACCTCTGTGTTGGGTAAATAGGAGTTAATTTTTCAAAAGGTCTTCTACCTACAGCTCTATCGGGATTTTCCCCATTTACTCCCTGTACATACAATAGTGCTTTGAATTTTTCACCCTCTTTAGGTGTTCTAACCTTACCTTCTACTTCATCGCCTGTTTGTAAATTAAATCTTCTAATTTGAGACGGGGAAACATAAATATCGTCCTGACCTGATAAATAATTATGCCCTCTTAAAAAACCATAACTATTATTCTCAATTATTTCTAGAACTCCTCTTGCTGATCCCGATTCGTTTATCATTTCTTGTAGCTTCTCTTTTTTATTTTCATTTTGATTTTTAAAACCTGTATCAATATCTTCATTATCAGGAGTTTTCTCAGTTTGAATTGGGTTATTTGTAATTTGCGCCACTGAATTTTCTATAATGTTATCTTGAACTTTAGAAATGATCTTAGGACTTATTTTTTCTTTTAAAATAACTCCATCCCTTTGCAATGAAACTGGCGTCATCTTCTTTATTTCTTCAATTAATTCACTCTTTTTGTATTTAGAAATGTTTTTAACACCAAGTTCTTTGCAATGTTCCCGTAACTCAACTACTGTCATTGTCTCTAAATCTTTGTTTATCAAAAATCTGCACCTCCGAAGGGTATATTATATATAATATCTATTTAATAAATATCATGGGAATTTAAAAACGTAATTACTATCCAATGAATTTTTTGAAATGATACACTTTTCTAATTATATCCTATTTCAAAACTTTAATCCACTATATTAAAAATGCACATAAACCGCTAGTGGTTTATGTGCATTTTATAATTACTTACCATTTATTTTATATCAAAGCGTAAATTTTCTCTATAGTCTGCCTATGTTCATTTACTTTTTTTATAACCTTTTCATTCTTACCAATAAAAAATATAGGTAATGCTAATTGCTCACATCCGCCTATGACCATATTTGTTTTCAACAGTTCATTAATATTATAATGATAAGAATGATACTCACCGCAAAGGGAACATTTCACCTTAATTACTATTTCATTGCCTTTATGCAATTCAACATATAAATATGGAAATTTAGTCTTCATACTCTCTATTTCAAATATTGTCAGTTCTTCCACCTTATATTGACCAAAAGAATCCTTTAAAGCCATAGCAATATTCGTATCGAGTATCAATTTTCTCACCTCCATATTTTATTATCTTGTTAAAATACACTTTTTTCAAAAACAATTATAAGTCTTTACTATTAAATTCTATAAATATTATGAAATTCCTGCTAAATTTCAATTGAAATCATTGGTAATTTATTCTTTAATTAATATAGAAAAGGGGTATGCCTTTTCAAAATGATTTTTTAATCATCTTGAGGCACACCCTTTTGTTTTCTCTCAAGAAACAATATTATATTTTAAATTTTTGTACCAATTCATTAAGATCTTGTGCCAGTTCAGCTTGACTCTGAGCAGATTCTGCCACTTGTTCCACTGCCTTTGTAATTTCACTTATGCTAGCTAGCACTTCCTCTGAACCAGTAGCCGATTCCTCCGCCGTAGCAGAAACACCTTGAACTGCTAGATTTACTTGCTCAACTACTTCATTCATCTGTTTAGTAGAATTAGCTATCCCTGTAGCCATATCAATTACAAATTCAGCATCTTTTTCATATTGTATACCCGTATCCAAAAGTAAGGTATAACTTGGTTTTACGCTGTTTATCATGTAATCTAGCATATCTTCTCCACTTGAAGATAGTGCATCAAAGGCACTTTTGACTTGTGTAACCATATTTTGAATTTTTGTTACAGCTTCAGATGATTGTTCAGCTAATTTCTTAACTTCTTCAGCTACTACTGCAAATCCTCTTCCTTGCTCTCCGGCTCTTGCCGCTTCTATGGCTGCATTTAGTGCAAGAAGATTGGTTTGTTCAGATATACTTCCAATGGAATCTGCCATTATCTTAACCTCTTCCACCACTTTACCCTCTTCAATTGCCTTTATAATATTAGTTTTCTTTTCTTCATATATTATATTGTTTTGTTTCATATTCTCCATAGCTTTTTCCTTTATTTCAATAGCCCTTTTATTTATCTCATTTGCGGAGGTTGATGATTCTTCAGCCTTATTAGCCAAATTAATTGTACTTACTCCTATTTCTTCCATTGAAGCATTCACTTCTTCCGTGGTAGCACTTAAGTCCTGAGCGCCTTTAGCAATTTTCTCAGTAGACTCACTAGAAGCCTGCATCATTGAAGATATCTCCTCAGTAGCAGCAGACAAATCTCCACTGGCTGAATTCATCTTTTCTGCACTTCCTAAAATCTCAATTATGAGCTGTTTTATATTTTCTCCAGCCTTGTTCAAAGCCTTAGAAAGCCTACCTATTTCATCATCACTGTCTAAATCTATTTTTCTAGTTAAATCGCCCTCTCCAATAGCTTCTGCAAAGTTTAAGACCTGCTTCAACTGCTTGCCTATAGTAATTGATATAAATGTGCCAATTACTATAGCTAGTGATAATCCAAGAATTATTAAAGCTATTATAAAATATATAGATGTCTCATATGTATTTGTATTTTGTTTGTCTGAATCTTTTGCTTTATTTTGGTTTATTTGAATTTCCTTTTCCAAATCGCTAAACAAATTAGCTCTAGCCGTAGCAATTTGAGTAAATCTAACTTTAGACTTATTAAACTCTTTTTCATTTGCTAATTTTATTACATCAGCGTAAATAGTTCTAAATTCCTGCAGATCTTTTTTTAGTTTCTCAAATATAGGTTTTTGCTCTTCAGTCAATAAAACCTTTTCATAATTACTAAGCATTTTATCTATTTCAGCAGCGAAACCTTCAATGTCTTTCACAAGTCCAGGATTTTGGTTCTCTTTGTTTGCTTGATTTGAAATTTTTAGCAATGCATATCTTATCTCTAAGGTATCCTGCTTAATTTTATTCATCTGGTCTATAGCCTGGGTATTTTGTTCATACATAGTTTTTGCATTTTTGTGTATAGTTTGCATATTTCTTATACTCATAACCCCTACTAGGGCTATAATCAAAGCTATACTTACAAATGCTGGTATAAGTTTTCTAGACATTTTTAAATTGTTAAACCATTTCATAATACTCCCCCCAAAGTTTTGTTTACAGATATAACCTTACCCTCCTGATTTTGACACGACAAAATCCCTGTTTCTTGCTTCTTTTATAATATACTCTATATTTCTATATTTTAGCAAGCTAAACTTAATGACGGTTTTAATATAATTTCAAATCTTACTATATAAATATTTAAACCACCATTTTGTATGATTTACCATCTATTTATCCATTAAATATAAAAATATCCTATAGAGTAGGCTTTTTTTCATTTGCCTACTCTATAGGATACATTCTGCTATTATTTATTATATTCTAATGATGCCTTAATAAAATCCTTAAATAGTGGATGTGGTTTATTAGGTCTAGATTTAAGTTCTGGATGAAACTGAACTCCAACAAACCAAGGGTGATCTTTTATTTCAACCATTTCTACTAATCTTTCATCAGGGCTTGTTCCTGTAAGCGTAAGTCCTGCATCAGTTATTATTTTTCTATATTCATTGTTAAATTCATATCTATGTCTATGTCTTTCATATATTACTTCATCATTGTACGCTTCATGAGCATTAGAATCTTTTGCTAATTTGCATGCATATAAGCCCAATCTCATAGTGCCACCTTTTTCATCTATATCCTTTTGATCTGGCATTAAATCTATTACAGGATATTCCGTCTGTGCATCAATTTCCGAACTATTAGCTCCACCAAGGCCAGCTACGTTTCTTGCATATTCTATAACAGCACACTGCATACCAAGGCAGATGCCTAGGAATGGCACTTTATTTTCTCTAGCATATCTTGTAGCCTGGATTTTGCCTTCTATTCCTCTATCACCAAATCCACCAGGAACCAATATGCCGCTCACGTCCCCTAATATTTCGCTTACATTTTCTGAAGTTACATCGCAAGCATTTACCCATTTAATTTCTACATTAGAATCATTATAAAGACCTCCATGACTTAATGCCTCAACAACAGAAATATACGCATCATGAAGCTCTACATATTTTCCAACTAATGCTATTTTCACATTTCCAGTTAAATTCTTTAATCTATGTACCATATCAATCCACGCAGCGTTATCTATTTCATGGCAGTTTAGTTTCAATTTTTTACATACTAATGTATCTAAGCCTTCTTTATGAAGCATAAGTGGTACTTCATATAGATTCTCAGCGTCTAAATTTTGAATTACTGAGTCTGCTTCTAAATTACAAAACAGACCAATTTTAGCCTTCAAATCATCAGATATTTCATGCTCAGAGCGGCATACTATGATGTCTGGTTGAATGCCTATAGTTCTAAGCTCTTTTACAGAATGTTGAGTAGGTTTTGTTTTAAGTTCTCCTGCCATCTTTAAATAAGGCACTAATGTTACATGTATAAAGCAAACATTCTCTATTCCCACTTCATATTTCACCTGTCTAATAGCCTCTAAAAATGGTAGCGACTCAATATCTCCCACAGTTCCACCAATTTCAGTTATAACCACATCTACATTTTTTTCTTTAGCTACTCTATAGGCTCTTTCTTTTATCTCATTAGTTATATGTGGTATTACTTGTACTGTGCCGCCTAAATAGTCTCCTCTTCTCTCTTTTGATATGACTGACCAATATATTTTTCCTGTAGTTACGTTACTACTCTTACTTAAATTTTCATCTATAAATCTCTCATAATGTCCTAAATCTAAATCTGTTTCCGCTCCATCATCTGTAACAAAAACTTCCCCATGCTGATAGGGACTCATAGTTCCAGGGTCTACGTTTAAATATGGATCAAATTTTTGAATAGAAACCTTTAGCCCTCTATTCTTTAAAAGCCTTCCTAGTGAAGCTGCTGTTATTCCTTTTCCTAGAGATGAGACTACTCCGCCTGTTACAAATATGTACTTGGTACTCATAATTATTCCTCCTATGTTTTATTTTCCTACTTATTTTTTCTAATTTACTTATATGTTTTTATTTTTCTCTAATATTGTTAATACATACCTATATAAGGTCCTTGAAAGGTCTATACTTTTTTTATAAAAATAGCTTGACATATGTTTTTTATACCTTTATAATAGAAATTACCCTATAAACACAATAGTAAAGTAAACTGGTATTTTTATTTTCAAAAACAATATTAACATCATATCATATCTTTTTATGATTAACCAGTGTTTTTTTTGTGTTTTATTTTTTTTGAGGATTTTATTAAATAAAATGTATAATAACAAAGGCTATGTTCTATATAGAACATAGCCTTTGTTTTCGTTATATTTTAATCGTTATTGTGCTTTAATACTAATCTTCAAAGTTGTACTTAAGATTTGTTGATTTCCTATTATCATATCATAATCTATAAATACGTCTCCACCTTTACTATCCACGTTCATCTTTAACTCTCTAGTATCTACAGTTAGATCTAACGCCCCATGAGGCGTATTGTATAAAGTTAAATCCCTTGCATATTTTTTAAATTTCATTTCTGTATTAGTAGTTCCAGTTCTTATAAGTGTAAAATGTTCTTTATCAATTTTTAATGTAGTAGTTGTTCCCTTCATTCCTGAAATCTCTGTTTCTTCATATACTGCATAATAACAATTATCCTTTTTATAAAATTCACCAGGTGTTACCACCTCAATAGCATCACCATCGTCTTCATTGTCAGATTGTTTACTAACAATTGAAATTACCGCGTTCTTCTTCATAACCTTACTCCTCACTATTTTAAAATATATTTGTTTATTTCTTCCTCTGTCGCTGGTGTTATTTCTATAAATCTATTTAGTGGTTCACCATAATTACCATATTTAATAGTTATAGTTTTTTCATCCTTACCCTTACAATATCTTCCTGTGATTTTAGCTGCAAATTTTATATCTTCATTTGTAGCTTTACCAATAATAACAACAGTAGAACCATTGTAGTCCCTCGGTAAAAACATTAAATCATTAGGACTTAAAAGTTGTTCTATTAATTCTCCCTCTTCCTTCATTCTCGTAGATATAATCTTAGCATCTTTAGATAACCTAAAGTGTCTTCCTAGTTTTAATAAATCTAGATCTATTTTAGATGTATCATCCTTATGCTCTACCAGTTCCTTAAGTCTTCTGGAATAATTAGGTTCAGTAAGTTTACACCCACCAGCAGGCGATGGATAGTCTAAAATACCCCACTTTTCTGCTAGTTCCATTTGGACTTTTCTATTCCTACCACTTATATCCAAAAGAGCTTCTCTGTCTATTAAGCCCTCTATCTCCATTTCAGTGGGGTTAAGATTTTTAGCACATAATGGTCTTAAGATTTTATGTCCTATCCCAGATTCATTTTTTACTATATCTAAAGCTGACCTATTTTGAGACATAGGTCTTTGATTTAAAACTTCTCCGGTTATAATAAAATCTGCATGGAATTTTTCTAATAGTTCTCCACAATGTCTCATCATCATAGCATGGCAGTCGATACATGGATTCATATTTTTACCATGTCCGTGTTTTGGATTCTTTACCATTTCAAAATGTTCCTTAGAAAAATCTACAACTTCTAAGGGTATATCTATTTGTTTAACAATTTTCAATGCATTTTCTTCACTAAAAAAGTATGATTTAAAGAATATGCCTATAACTTCTATGCCCTGATCTTTTACAAGTTTTGCTGCGAGTATACTATCCAGGCCTCCAGAAATCATAGCTAAAGCTGTTGTCATAAAACCTTCACCTCTCGTCATTCCATTTTATTAGATACTAATAAAATTACTATTTATTGTTTCTTTCAATAGCAAGTTCAATAAGTTCATCAATAAGCTGTCCATAAGTTTTTCCTGTGGCTTGCCACATTTTAGGGTACATGCTTATCTTAGTAAAACCTGGTATAGTATTAACCTCATTTAAATAAACATCCTCTGTTTCTTTATCTACTAGAAAATCCACTCTTGCCATACCCGCACAATCTAGAATTGTATATATTTTTATAGCTTCCTGCCTGATTGTCTGTAGCTTAGCTGTACTTAGGGCAGCAGGTATTAAAAGCTTAGATGCTTCACTTTTATATTTAGCTTCATAATCATAAAACTCTTTGGCTGGAATTACTTCTCCTGGAATAGATGTTTCGGGATAATCATTTCCAAGCACAGCCACCTCAATTTCTCTTGCATTTATAGCCTTTTCGACTAAAATTTTTCTGTCGTGTTTTAGTGCTTCTTCGAGACCCAGTATTAATTCCTCTTTGTTATGTGCTTTTGTTATCCCTACAGAAGAACCTCCATTAGATGGTTTTATAAATACTGCATAGCCAAGCTTTTTTTCTATTTTTTCTAATAATAGGTCTTTGTCTTTTAGATATTCATGCGCATTTATTACCACATAATCCGCTTGCTTAATATTAAATTTTTCTAATAAATATTTTGTATATATTTTATCCATGCAAATAGCTGAAGACATTACCCCAGGGCCTACACAAGGAATATTTGATAATTTACACATTCCTTGAATAGTACCATCTTCTCCAAATAGTCCATGCAATACTGGAAATACTACATCTACTTCTTTATTAAATAAAAGCTTTTGCCCCTCTTTAATTTTACAAGACTCGTCCTTTTCCCATTCTCCACTCTCTATGTTATCTAATTCTCCGGTATATTCAAACCATAGCCCATCCTTAGTTATCCCAATAGGATATATATCATATTTAGCTTTATCAATATTTTTCAATACTGATGTTGCCGATGCTCTAGAGACCTCATGTTCGGTAGACTGTCCACCAAATAATACTGCTATTTTCTTTTTCACGTGCCATCTCTCCTTATAACCATAATAGCTAGCTTATGAATAATAAAAACATAAGTTTACTAAATTAATTCATTATTATATTATAGCATTTTTAACTATTATATTGTATTTTAAATTTAAGATTTAATTCTTAAGTTTAAATAAACTCCATTAATGATACCACCCCAAATTATAAGGGTAAATCAAAAATAATTCAATAGAAAAGAGGATATGTATGCACTTTATGCAATATATCCTCTCTTAGATTTACAACGTAGTCCTTACAACCCTTTTGCTTTCTATTCTCCTAAATAGTTAATTTCCCATTAGGAGTATCTATTATTTCCATTATTCTTTGCTCATACCCAGTATTAGCATTAATATATACTATAAAATCTTTCTCCTTATATGTACCTAAAAATTCATAGCACAAAACTTCTTTATTCATCTCAGTAGGTATAATAGCTAAACTAATTTTATTTATTTTTAGACGCTTGCCAACCCTTTCTTGGGCTTTTGCTACAGTTATTTTTGGAGCAGTTATCTGTCTTTTTTCAACATGAGACACTAAAAATTTTTCAGATTCAATTCCTATAATACTACCATCATCTAGCGCGATTTTAAGCTTTACTTGATCCGGGTAAATAACTACTTCTCCTTGGTTATATACATAGCTTACTACTGCTGTATTTTCATAATTCAGCGTGTATGTAGGCTCCATATTTTTATATCCTATTTTACCAATAAACGTGCTTCCACCTTCTATTGCCTTATTAATATCTAAAGTTGGTTTTCCTATACTCCTATTATCTAATAAATATACTATTCTACCTCCGTTTTTACTAACTTCTATTACTGTTTTACCATCACTTTTATCTCGACCTTTGAATGTTACGTGAAAGGTATAGGAAGGTATTCTAGTTTTCCCTTGTACTGCTATATTTTCTATACTTTCTATTTGTTCTTTTCCAGATTTATCTTTTCCAAATACATTCTTTATTACTTTAGCTGCTTCACTTTCACTTACCTCTTTTTGGGACATTATTTTAGGCTTTATTTCTAATATATTATCAGAAAAAGGCCCATCATAAATTAATGCCGGATATTGAACTATTTGCTTTTGTATACCCTTAAATTTCTCATTTACAAGGTCATCCCCTACTTTTGCAAATACGGAAGTGCTTTTCTTTCTAATCTCGCCCCATTTAACTTTACCATCATTTATATCTGAAAGCACACCATTTAATTGCTCCTGGAGTGTATATGATTGGAGTTCTAATTCATCAATTACTCCATATTCCTTATCATTAAGATCCTTACCTTCTGATGATGCTTTGGCTAAACTATAGCAGAAATCACCTACTTGAGTTAAAAATTCACTAGTGTCTCCAACAACTGATTGGTCTATTGGCAAGGAATGCAATTTATCATTTGCAGTAGCTGAAAATCTGAAAATTTCTTCGAAAACTACTATACTCTGTTCCCTAGAACCAACAATAGCAGCTTTGCCCAAATTTATTCTTATGTTTTGTACAGAGCTAATAAGTTCATACATGTTTTTACTATATTGACCTTGAAGATAATTTCTATAATCTAGCCTCTCCAAAAACATCAGTATAGCAAAAGTAGTTGAAAATACAACAATTATAGTTACAGCACTTGTATACAATATTCTTTTCTTTAGCATTTTCATTTGTTTTCCTCCATAAATTCTTCACTAGTAGATACCAATTATGGATTGTGTATCGCTATCTACTAGTAGTTTTCTAGATATTTTATTTAACTAAATAATTTACTTAAAACTTCTAACAATTTAAATTTCACTACTATTTTATTATCATTCACAGTATTATCTACTAAACTATATTCATCATCTGATAATACTTCTTTCATTTCACTTTCCGTTTTTTCATAGGATACATTTCCTTTTGTAATATCTACAAAACATAATGGTGGGAACATAACACACCACCAGTTTTGTCCATTACCTGTTCCAATAATTATTCTGTAAGCTTCGTATTTACCTTGAGGCAAGGTTATATTTCCGTAAGTTTTAACCGGGAAATTTTCCTGTGAAAGAGTTGTAGCTACTGAATATTTAAAGCCATTCTTATATATAACGCTTTGAGCAATTTTTTTAATGTTTTTATTTTCATTATTTATAATTTCTCTTGATTGTTCAATACTTTTGCAGTCCACAAGTTTTGGTGATATATATTTTAAAACAGAATCTCTTACTTTTAATTTTAAGCCTTGATCTATTTTGTCATCACTATTAGCTATTACGTGAAACCTTATAAGTTTAGCAGCGATATCACTTTGAGTAGCTTTTGTAGTTATGTTACTGCCATTTAAAGCTATAGAAATTATAATAATTATAGTAATACTTGTTAATATAATTTTTTTCACTGTTATCCCCCCTGAATACAATAATTTATATTAAGATTATTACCACTTTATGTAATTGTATTCACTGAACTGCTCCGATTCTTCTTATTTCAGTATTAACAGTAACCACAACTTTTGCATTTTTATATTTCTCTATCCAATCCTTCTCTATTTTATTCCATAAAGAAGGTTTAAACTTTTCAATATGTTCGCGAACGCCAAAGGGATCTATTTCAAATTCACTTTTAGCGGTTTGCATGACTTTTTTACATTCTTCACTAATTGAGAGATTAAAAGTATCCTGCAAACTTTGTAGTTCTTCTTTTCCCAGTATTTTTTTGTCTACATAATATCCATTTATCTGACCTTCAAGGCCTAAATCTATATTGATGACTAACTTACCCCCTTCTTCCTCCACCCTCATTTTCCTTTCATACCCGTTAATTATATAATCAACAGGGTGTCCATCAATGTATATAACTTTTTTCCCCATGTTAAACTTGTCACTTAGCAATTGGATGTCCATTAGTTCTATGGGAGTAAAGTATCCTTTTAATTCATAATTTTTAATTATAGCTGCGCCAGTCAAAATCAATTCATTTTTTTCCTTTTCTAAAGTTATTCTAGGTAATAAAACATTCCCATTTTCCCTTAAAAGGATAAGAAACTCATTTAAATTTATGCTCATAATCCTAGAATTTCTTTTACTGTTAGCCATAAGTCCAGAAATATAATATTCGGTGCTGTTTTCTGTCATGGGTTTAAATTTTATATAGTCTTCAGCTTTACCGTCTGAGACAACAACATCCATCATCCTATTTATATTAGGATTCCGTTGCAGATAATCAACTATCTCTTTAATAGTATCTTTATGCTCTAATAAATTGCTACTTAATATTAGTAGCTTAGTATGGCCCATATATATATCTCTACTACTTTTAGCCATAGCTTCTGAGGATGCATCTTCCATAGAATAAGCCTCAGTATTAATATATTTTTCCTCTGCGCTTCCACTTTTTCCCGCCCCTAGCATACTCATATCCGGAAATCCATAAGTTACATTTATTTTTTTGATTTGCCCCTCTGCAAAGGGTTGTTCTGGATTAATGCTTTTTAATTCTTTTTCTTTACTAATATCTTTTCCTGGGTCAATTGCTATAGTAGATATGAAATTAAGCCTATCTATTTCAACTTTATCCCAGCATCCACTAAGTAAAACGCAACTTAAGATAATGGGTAAACCGATTTTAAATTTCATCTGTACTTTTCCACCTCCCTTTCTCTTCACTTTTACCTTTAGCTTTACCCATGATCAGGATAAGTATAGGTAAGATTACAAAAACAAATATAGCAGTGTATAGAACTGGGGTAGTTTTAAATTGCAAAGTATAAACTTCTGCTATATTCTCTGGATATAGTGCTACCACATAAATAATAGGCATAATTAGAAGTGAAGATATTTTAATGTCTTTCAATTTAAATACATTTTTTACAATCTCACTAGAAAAAAAATAAGTATTAACAAAGGTAGTGAAATAAAAAAGTATCCAAAGCGCCATTACTATTCCTTCCCAGCGCTCTATAAATGTGCCTGGTATATATAAAGACCTAATCATAGAAATAGTTGGCCATAATAAAATCCTACCTTGGGCTTTGGAGAACACAGCTATAACAAGTACCATTACAATTATATAAAAAATTGATACAAACATAATACCCTTTCTTAAAACACGGAATGAGTTTTTCTTATTTTTAACATAAGGAAGAATAAGATAGGCTATCTCAAATCCCCCAAAACAGAATAGTGCATATTTAGAAGCACTAAAGTAATCAGAGGGTTTATTATTAAGTACTGGTAATAAATTTGTGAAGTCTGAGTTTATTGCGATAAGTATGAACACTACAAAAGCTGGGAGGAACATAATCCAGAATGAAATTTCATTAAACTTAACTAAATCACCTATTTCCCCTCTAACTAAGTAGGTTCCTGTTAAAATAGTGGTAATCAAAATAAATTCTGAAGGAGTCTGCCTTAATAAAAACAGTCTAATTACTTCAACAAATTCCCTCATCCCTAGAGAAACAATAAATATACTATAAATTGCAAAGATAATAGCAAATATCCCTCCAAAAACCATACCGAAATTATTTTGTAAGATATTTGTAAGATCCTGAAAATCATTTTTTTTCATAACCATATATATTAGATATAGTAATAAAAAAATTACTATGCCTCCAATTAAAGTAACTATCCAGGCGTCACTACCTACTTTATCTATGACTTCCTTTGGACAAGAAAATATCCCTATACCTACCATGGCTACTACTACAGTAGTAAATAGACCAAAATCTCCAATTATTTTTTTATCTTGCATAATAATACCCTTCCCCTCCACATAAAAGATGATATAAATTATTTTTGTCTTATCTTATCTCCCGTTTTCATATATTTAGGCCTTTCTTTTAGATTTTGTATTGGCGACCTAATATACATATCTTTTAAATCCAAAATATTAGTACCAACCGCTGGCGCTAAATAAGGTATTCCAAAACTTTTCATTCTAACAAGATGAATGAGAAGTATAATTAGCCCCACCACTATCCCATAGAGGCCTACAATGGCTGAAGTGATAATAAGGAGAAATCGCACAAGTCTAAAAGCCGCAGTAACTTCATAATTAGGAGTTACAAATGTAGTAATAGCAGTAATTGCCACAATAATTATCATAATGGGACTAACTATTCCTGCACTCACTGCAGATTGCCCTATAATAAGGCCTCCTACAATACCAATAGTAGCTCCAATTGGCCTTGGTAATCTAACCACCGCCTCCATAAGAAGAGCTAAAAACAATTCCATGATTATAGCTTCTACAAATGCAGGAAACGGAACTCCTTCCCTAGAAGCTGCTATAGCATAGGCTAATTTAGTAGGTATTATTTCTGGATTAAAAGAGGTCACTGCTACATAAAATGCAGGTGCAGTAAGCGAAATAAGTATAGAAATCATCCTAATAAATCTAACCATAGAACTATGCATCCACCTTTGATAATAATCATCCGGGGATTGAAATAAATTAGGCAAGGTAGCTGGAACAATAATTACAAAGGGAGAATTATCTACTACCAATGCTACTCTACCTTCGTATAGAGCCGCTGCTACTACATCTGGCCTCTCTGTACTTTGTATTTGAGGAAAGGGTGAATATTTATTATCTTCTATAAGCTGCTCAATATAAGCAGAATCAAAAACTGCATCAATATTTATTTTATCTACCCTACGTTGGAGTTCCCGTAATACTTCTTTGTTGACTATATCGTCAATATACATAATTGCCACATCGGTTTTTGATCTAGCTCCTATAGCTTTAGGTTTAACTCTTAACCTCGTATCTCTAATTCGCCTTCTTATTAAAGCAGTATTGAATCTTACAGTTTCTGTAAAGCCATCCCGTGCTCCTCTAATTACCGTTTCTCCAGATGGGTCACCTACCCCTCTTACTGGCCAAAACCGCGTTGCAATAACATATGCGCAACTTAGCTCATCTATAAACATTAACGTGTCCCCTGAAAGGGCTGCATTAACTCCTTCACTTAACTTTTTCACTTCATGCATATCAGTCACTGAAAGTATATTATCTTTTATTTGCTTTGTTTTCTCTATGCCCTTTGAACATAACATTAGTGGTTCTAAGACATAATGATCTAATAGCAGTTTATCTGCCATTCCATCAATATAAACTATTGCCGCCTTCCAATCTCCCACATTAAATGTTCTAAAAATTACATCGGAGTTCTCTTTCAAAATTTCTTTTAGGTACTCTATGTTTTTTTCTGCTTCAAGCTGGATTTTATCATCAATTATTTCTTTCATAGTCTTCACATCCTTATATATGTATAGATAGACGTTAGCTTTAACTATGTACATTCATTTAAATCATAACCTTAGATGCTGAAATTCAGTTAAAATATAGACCTCAGTATAAATAATATAATAGCTATAATAATTGCGAGTGAGCCTAAGATACGTGCTTTTTTACTGGTACCGTCATTACCAAATTTTTTAAAGTTTTTTGAGTCCATAGTAAGTACAACTGAACCTTGGATCACCATCATTGCTAAAAAATACACATCAAATAAATCTAATATTTTCATTATTTTTCTCCCTGTTTTAGTTTACTTTGCTTAAGCTAGTTTTAACGACACCGGTAGAAAATATTCATTTATTTAAATGTAGCTTATGTTGCGCCCATACTGGGCGCACAACATAAGAACGTGGAAAAACCACAAAGGTTTTTCCACGTTCTTATGTTTAAATATAAAATTAATTCTAAATGGTTCTTGTTATATATACTTCTTTGTATTGAGTTTTAAATTTATCATAACATCTTTGAGCTTTTAACATATCATCAAAAAAAGCGAATATTGTGGGGCCACTTCCGCTCATCATTGCACCTATTGCCCCCATTCTAATCATATCTTCTTTTATTCTTTTAAGAACTGGATACTTTCTTAGGGTAACATTTTCAAGTAAATTTTTCATATTGTTACATACATCTTCTAATTTTTCTTCTTCCATAGCTTTTATTAACGCCTCTGTATTGGGATGCTTAAAGATTTTAGTAATATCTAAGTTTTTATAAACCTCTTTCGTGGATACCCCAAAATTAGGTTTAACCAATACTAAAATTTGGTTTTTAAAAGGCGCCAGGGGCGTAATAATATCTCCTATCCCTTCACACAAAGCAGTTCCACCCATCATACAATATGGGACGTCTGCGCCTATTTTTACGCCTAATTTCATAAGCTCATTATCGTCTATATCTATTGCAAATAATTGTTTCAATGTTTTAAAAACTGCTGCTGCATCTGCACTTCCGCCTGCCATACCTGCTGCTACAGGAATGTTTTTCTTGAGATAAATATTTACACCTTCGCTAATATTATAAGTGTCCATGAAAAGTTTTGCAGCCTTATATACTAAGTTCTTCTCATCTGTGGGTATGTAAGGTTTATTACAGCTGATATTAATACCTTTATTGCATTTTTGAAATGACATAGAATCATATAAATCTACATTCTGCATGATCATTTTTAGCAAATGATATCCATCTTCTCTTTTACCTACTATATCTAAAGATATATTTATTTTTCCATAAGCTTTTACTAACATGATTTTCCTCCAACTCTTTATTGTTAATCCACTAAAGCTACTTAATTAATAATTCAGAGAATTATATAAGCTTAGCCTTTTCTTGTGAAATATTGTTAATAAAATTAGTATATTACAACAAATTTAATATTGCTACATATAATTTAAAATAAGGCACTTATAAAATAAATAACAAGTCAAATATACTAGTATACTGACTTGTTATTTATTAAAATATGCCTATATAATTATTCTACCTGGTATTATTAGTTTTTGTGAAACTTTTATAACGTTAGCCTCTTCTATTTGGTTAACTCTTGCAACTTCTTGCATTGTAGTATTATACCTTTTAGCAATTTTCCATAAGGTGTCTCCAGATTGAACTACATAAATGGTAATACTAGCTTTTTTCTTAGGTACTTCAGCTTCTATAGGGTAAACATCAACTAAAAATTTCTTTTGTACCATGTAATTTACTCTTGTATATACTTTCACTACAGCTCTAACTGCAATATTTCCGACCTCAATATCTGCATTTATATTTTCTAGTGAAACCTTACACACACTGCTCATATTTATCTTAGTGCCTAATATCTCAGCACCACAGGTGAAAGGAATCTCATCAGACACAGCGGAAAGATATTTTTCTTCATCATCGCTTCTATATAATACGGTTACATTCATTATGCCTTCAATTATAACCTTATCTTCAATAACTTTTTTGTCTGTTACACAAACACTAGCATTACACATAATAACCTTACTAGGCTTCGCCATACTAGTATTTAATTCTATATCTCCTTTAACCAATGTCTCAGTTAATAATTGTCCTTGCATTACATTAAGTCCATAATCTTTTTTATCCATCTCAAGCTTTGTAGTTGGCGAATATACATCTTCAATCATATCCACATCTTCTTTGTGCATAGCCCTTGTATTTGTTTTAATTAAAAACTCTATATCAATAATTCTTTTTTCTCCTAAATCGTCTTCCTTAATGTCATATTCCATAGCATCTACCCTAAAATCTGTATAATTGTCCATATAAGGGTTTACGCCTTCAAAATCTAGTTCTTTATTTAACATAACTTCCTGCTCAATATAAAATAACTCTCTGCTATCTCTTCCCTTATATATTATATTAATAGATGCAAAGGCATTAATTTGAATTTTCCCTTCGTACAGTTTCACTTCTTTCTTATGAACATTAACATCATATTTTATAATTTTAGCAATTTCAGGTTTGTCATTCGAAACTTTTATATTAGCTTTACCAATAAGCTCACCATTAAAACTCCTTGTAATTTTATCTATACTAGTTGGATTTTTTAAATATTGAACATCCTTTACTGCTTCAATATCTTTAACTATTTGAAAACTAAAACTTTTATACACTTCAGATTTTAATTTCAAAATACCTTCTAGACATATTTTTCTCTCATTAACTATTTTACACTCCATATGTTCTACAAAACACTCAGCATCACAAAGCATTTCAGGTTTAGCTCCCAATATAGCTATTGTATTTGAAAACTTGGAACTATACATAACGTTTTCCACATCAGTGCGCTCTTGATCCTTTGAGATATAAAGTACATTATATTGAAGTTGCCCTTCTAAATATACCTTATCTTCAATTATTTCTTTAGAGTTTATAACGGCTTTAACATCTAACATAAGTATTTCTCTAACATCTGGATGAGTATCCGGTATTACATATTCTTCTTTTACTACTGTATCAGCAGTATTTTCTCCTAGCAGTTGTTCGTACTCTATATTTTCTCTTACTAAATTTATCTCCATACTATACCTCCTTGTATTTCTATTGTGGCAACGCTTATAAGCTATTACCCTCCTAAAATACTTACTATTAATATATATAGAATAAGTTAAGAAAATATGATATTCCATTTTTTTATTCGTATTGCAAAATTCAACATAATTTTACAATAAAATAAAAAAAGCACATATTATGTAGAATGTATTCCATCATTAAAACGGAATACATTCTATTTAATATATGCTCTGTTAATTTATATATGCCCAATTAATTTAATTAATTTATAATTGTAAAAAACGATACCAAGGTACAGTATCGTTTTATCCTGCAAAAACTATTTGAACTGTTTTTGTCAAAACATCTGAATAACTATATGTCACTGTTCTGTGGGTGTCATTTTCTAATCTAATAACAAAAATACTTGTATATGTCTTTTCAATAACTCCATTATCTACAAGAATCTTTCGTCTTCCACCATTAGCTTTTAATGTTACTCTTTCGCCAACATGACTTTCAATTTCATCTTTTATTGAAGTCAGTACATTTATCTGTTCCAAGTAAACACCTTCTCTCCACATTATATATTATACACGGTATATTTATTTTTGTCAAGCAAACTTATTATTTTATCACTAATATAACAATTTTGTCAATGTTAATTTTATGTTAACAAAGTACATTTTTGTGGATTATTCTACAGAGAATTGATTTTTCTCTGTTTTATGAAGCTTCACATTATAAGACACTAATATATTTAAATTACGTAACATTTTAAATACTAACCTTCATAGTATCTCCCTTTAATTATATATATATTCAAATTTATAAACAAAGCCCCCATACAAAATATGGGAGGTTGTTTAAGCACTTCAAATAGAATAATCAAAATAATAACCATGTATTTTTTCAGTATGCCTTGGCTACCTATATATACTGAGACTTAGGAAATCCCTCTCTATACTTGCCTCTAGTTTGTAATCCACCTATACCCTTGAGTCCCGTTATAGTATTCTGTATAACATCTTCTATGGCTACAACATTTTCTATATTTGTATAGGCTATTTTCTCCGCTACAAGAACAGGATCCAAGCAATGGATTAACACACGATTTGGAGAAGAAGCAAAATTTGCACCAGCATCTAAAATTGCCTCATAACAAGATTGACATGCTCCTGCAAATATAACTAAATCATCATAGTTACTATTATAAGATCTAAGAGCTATAACAGACTCTACAAAGTATTTTGAATTTCTGTAACTATTTAAATTAATATAATCAGTAATTCCTTTTACCATACCATCATGGCCTGTCATTACTACTATATCTGGTTTAACTTCTTTAACTAAATTTACTATTTCAATTGGTTGATTTTTTTCTGGTATTACTCTTCCAACAGCATCTAAAGATAGCTGCTTATAAGTTTTTAGGCAAACCTCTAAATATTCTGCATCCCCATCAACATGTAGTATTTTTCCTGGTCTTCCAAAAACCATTTCTTTATTTTTATATTCTTTGTATTCTTTGTATTTTTCTTGTTTTAACTGCAGGTCTTTGATCTTTCCGTTAATATCTATGGTGGACCCTCTGGTTCCTTTAATCCTGCTCATTAATATTCTTTTAATAGCTGCATTTACTTTTTTATTAAAGACCTTGTCAATTTCACCAATGTTATTTTCTGATACTAATTGTAAATCCTCACTTAAAGAATCTGCTTCTATTCTTAAATTTATTCCCTTAAGTAAATACACGTCCGCATTATTTACAGACATAATGTCTATTATTTTAAATGTAATGTCTCCACCATAAGATTTTCTTACTACAATGTCTCCTATTTTCACAATATCATCTCCATATTTAAGCTTGTAATATATATTATGAAAATATAGTTAATAGGTGAAAGTAAAAAAGTTATGTAAACATTAAATCTACATAACTTTAATATATAGCATTATTTATGCTACTTCTGATTGAAGACTTTCTTATATTCTTCAATAAATGCCATGCACTTTTCTTTTTCAGAAATTAACTCCTCCATCTTCTTGTTAAAGGTATTTTGAATCCAAGTAACTTCATTATAATAATATCTATTACAAAGCCTCCAATAGCGTTGTGGAAATACTAAAAATGCGTATATAAGTCGATACTCTTCTTCTAACAGAGGATTTACACTACTATATGCTTGTAATATTATTTCGGCATATTTTATGTCCCAATCCTGCTTTTTAAGCACTTTAATTAAAAAATTAGATAAATCAAATGCTTTCACTTCTCTTTTGCAGTAATCAAAATCAATTATGTTAACATCATTATTTTTATCAATAATAATATTATGATGTGTATAGTCATGGTGGCAAAACCCTTTTTCTTCTTCTGTTTGCCTACATATATCAAAGTACAATGAATCATCTAATATAGCCATAGCTCTTTTGCCGAGTTCCTTTTGAGCGTCCACACTCTTAATGTAGTTAATATCGAAATCAGTTTTAAAATTCTTCTTTTTTCTAATCATATCTTTCATTTTGTCAAAGGATTTTATTCGTTTTTCCATTAAATGTGGCCATCTTCCAAGATCTGTTTTTAGCTTACTATTTTCTGGTGGTTCATATCCTTTAGAAGCAATATGCATATAAGCTAATTTTTTTGCAGCGGAAATTAAATCCTCCTCATTATGAAAATCACATTCGCGACCATCTATCCACGCCGATAGAGTATAAATATCTTCATTAACTAAGGCATAAGGATTGCCTTCAGTATTCAAAAAATATCTATCTACCTTGTCAAATCCATTATTTGCAAGATGTTCTTTGGCTCCGTATACAAACAAAAGTTTTTGTGTTCCATAATTGATTTTCTTTAGACATTTAGCTCCATCATCTGTCTTTAGAAAATATACTCCCTTGTTTGGACGTATACTTTCTATTTTAATACCATATTGTCTTTCAATTTCAAATTCCCTCATCATGTTACTCATCCCCCCCCTTATAATTTATATTACTAATATTTTTTTTTAGAATATAATCTTATATGTTTTAATAACATTTATGCTTTCTTTTAATATAATAAAGTATATTCATATATTAATCAGTATTTAAGGAGTCTTAAAATGAAAATTGGAATTGATGCTAGAGCTGCCAAATGGTATAGGGGAACTGGTATAGGAACTTATTGTTACCAACTAATTCACTCTTTAAATAAAATAGACAATTTTAATGATTATTCGCTTTTTGTACCAAATGATTGTAAGTTAGAAATACCCTTTAAAAATAATTTTCAAATAAAAAATATTAAACAAGAAAATCAAAATAACTTTTGGAATGAGGTGAATATTCCTAACCCATTAATAGACAAATCTATGGACATATACCACGTTCCTCAAAACGGTATTGGGTTACCTAAAGACAAAGAATGTCCCTTCGTTATTACGCTTCATGATGTTATTCCCTATAAAATGCCAGAAACAGTTGGCGAGCAATATTTAAAAATTTTCAACGAAAAATTACCTGATATTATTTCCCTTTGCGATGGAATAATTACTGTGTCTGAATACTCAAAACAAGATATTGTTGAAGCTTTTAACTTTCCAAAAGAAAAAATATATGTAACTTATTTAGCTAGTGAGGATATTTATAAACCCTATGATAAAACTCTTAGTAAATTCATTATTGAAAAAAACTACGCTATATCTGGAGACTATATTCTATATATCGGAGGATTTAGTCCTAGAAAAAATATTCTTGGATTATTAGAATCCTTTAGCATACTTTTACCAAAACTAAAAAAAGATATGAAACTCGTCATTGCCGGTAGCAAAGGTAAATCCTATGAAATGTATAAAAAAAGAGCACAAGAGCTGCACATTGAAGATAAGGTGATTTTCCCAGGGTTTATATCTATGGATCATATCCCTTTCATGTATAATGCTTGTGAGCTCTTTGTATATCCTTCATTTTATGAAGGTTTTGGATTACCACCAATTGAAGCAATGGCTTGTGGGGTTCCTGTAATTGCCTCCAATGTTACTTCTATTCCTGAAATACTTAAAGATTCAACGTTGCTTGTAAATCCCTATGATATTGTTGACTTAAGTGAAAAAATGTATAATGTGCTGCTTGATAATGACTTAAGACAATCCCTTATAACTAAAGGATTAAAAAGAGCCTCTGATTTAACTTGGGAACATACCGCATGCGCTACTCTAAAAGCTTATGGAAATATACTATTAAATAAATAACTTTTTAAGATGCTTTATTAAAAAATTCAAAATCAAATCTCCCCCTGTAATGTATTATCATTATAGGGGGAGATTTCACTAACAATTATAATAATTCTTAAAAGCCTCTAAGAACACTTCTCTATCCTCTCTATATTCCACTTTACTTTTTAATCTGTTTAAAAACACCTCTTCACTCCACTGTTTTTTCCTTGTGTAATAATCTCTGGCTATACCGTAAAAATCCTCTGGAAAGCTAAGCATGCCGTACAATACCTTTAGTTCCCGATGGTCTATTGGATTTATTTGTGTATATTCATTTATTATTGTATTACATTTTTCTATATCATAGGCAAAATTTTTAATGGCTTTATTTATAAAATTACAAATATCATGTACCTTTAAATCTACCACCGCATAATCAAAGTCTAAGAAATAAACTTGTTCCACATTAATTAATATATTATGGTGAGCTAAGTCATGATGACAAAATACAATCTTTTCTTTTTCCTCGCATAAATTAAAATACTCAGATTGTTCCAAAATTTTTATGCTTTGTATTATATTATCTTCATAATATTTTTCATGCTCTAAAAATATATTATCAAATTCATTTTTATTTTCATATAGCATTGCTATATTCTTAAAAAACATAAGTTCTTTTAGTTTTTTATTAAAAATTTCTATTACCCTACCACATAAATTCCGTTTTTGATTTTTTACTAATAGCATTTGAAAGGCCTCTTCGTTTATAATTCCCTCCGACGCCCTGTGAAGCTCAGCTAGTGCTCTAGATGTTATCATAAGATCTACTGGATTGCTATACTCACACTCCCTGCCCTCTATTAAATTCATGATGCAATATATATCATCTTTCCAAGGAACATATATGAGTTTATCTTTTGTCTTTTCAAATCCAATAATTCTACTGAAATTATTGTTTTTAATATACTCAATACCATAATTAATAAATTCAAGTCGGGAAGTATTGTAGCTCACTTTTTTTAAAACCTTATCGCCTTTGTCGGTATTAAGTATAAATACTTTTCTTACTGGAATAACATCGTTAACAAATAGATCAAATTCGCTAAATAAATCTACATTTAAATCATATTTGCTTAAATAAGCCCTATCTTTATATCTAACGTCTAACATGTTCTCACCTCTTTAAATCATACCCTTCACAGCTATACATTTTCTTCAAAGATGTATTGTGTTTTTACTTATTCCATTTCTTATTTAAAATAAAGAATCTCCATCTTGAGTTAAGGCTTTTAGAAGTTTCTTAGAAAATTTGTCCTCATGATCCTTATTTTTATTTTCTCTATACTTATTACAGCATTTCATAACTTCATAAGGATAAGAAACTAAAGCTATTAGAAATTCTAAACTAGTTGCATCCAGTCCTTCAATATAACAGAATTGGCAAGCAAGTCTTTGAAAATCAAGTTCCACTCCTTTTCTCCTTAATTTACTAAGCAAATTGAAACAATCCATTTCCACCATGTTATAGCAACAATCTTCAAAACTAACTACGTCAATAGAATTATTTTTTCGTAGGTTTTGGAAATCTGTATTACCTAAACATATTTCACCTCTTCTCATACTTCTTGTTATAATACCTATATAATCTGTTTGATATACTGCTCTTATACACGCCTCCCCTCTTTTTATAACTCCTTCTCCATATTTAATAATTAATTCTTCAAAGGAATTTTTAGGTCCATCTCTAATAATATTATTTATGTCCTTAACCAACTTTTTAATAGAAATCTTATATTCTTCCACGATTTTTCCTGTATTGTTATTTAACCTATTCCTTAAATATCCATTAAACCCCAAAGCTTTTTTATGAAACTCATAAATAGCTCCAAACTGCTCTATTATTAATTCTTCGGTTATATCTACATCTATATTTTTATATTTAAAGTCATTGATATTTACATTATTAATACCTTTAAACACCATATAGTCAGAAAATTCATTATAGATGCTTATCGCCAATGGCACCACCTCTAATTATATCTATTAGAATTTGCTATCTATTAGCTAATTACTATTTATTCTTTTTATAATTTTTATCCATCTTCTTTAAAATCTCTCTTTGTTCAAACTCTAACTCTTTTATTTTCTTTTGTCTTTTTTTGATTTTTTTTAATTTTTTAACCTCCTCTATCATCCTGTCAAGTTTCATATCATATTCCTCTACAGTAGAATCCTGCGGCTGTATCATGTCAATTTCACTCTCATCATTGAATATATCCTCTTTGTTTTTCCCCACAATACTACCTCCCATATTTTATTTGACTGAATTTTTCAATAAAAATTTGTCTATCCACGCTATCCTCATGAATTTTTTCGAGCTTCTTCAAGAAAAACTCTTCACCCCAGTCCTTTTTTTCCCAGTAATACTGAATTCCTGTTTGCCAATACTCCTGAGGAAATTCCATAAATGCTGCCATTACCTCTATGTCACTTTTATATATGGAATTTATAGCATCATACTCATCCATTATAAAAAGTGCATTTTCGGGGCTCCATTTTCCATTTTTCATTCTTCGTATAAGAAGGCTACTTAAATCATGTAAATGAGTGTCTAGGATGCAATAATCAAAATCAATAATGTTCACGCCTCCACTTTTTTCAATTAATACATTATGATGGGCATAATCATGGTGGCAGAATCCCCTATGTTTAATTTCCTCTTTCATTTTATCTATATATTCACTTTTGCATAAATTATTTATTGATCTACTGCTCCGCGATAACTCTTCTTCCATTATTATTAAATAATTTTTATCAAATTCCGTAATGTTTTGTTTTTCATTTATTCTTCTCTTGAAATCCAATATTTCCCTCTGCCTTGTTTTAAAAGTTTCTATCCATTTAAGCCATCCGATTCTTGGTTTCATTTCCGGGGTAACTTTAAAATTCAAACTTTTTTTATGAAGGTCTGCAAGCTTTGAGGTGCATAGTTTTATTTCTACTGGATTATCATAATTGCATTCTCTTGCATTTAACCAAGGAGTTAAATAAGCGTATTTTTTCTCAAGTACTATATACTCTTTATTATCAATAGTACCAATAATTTCAGGTATGTTTTGAAAACCCTTGCCCTGCAAATGTTTTATTGCACCAATAATAAATAAAAAATGCTTAAAGTCATAATTAATGATTTTCAAGCAATACATCCCGTTTTGAGTTTCTATTCTGTATACATTTTTTATTTTCTCTATATCATTAATACAAAGAGAATAACTGTCTTTTACTAACTGCTTTAATTCCTGGATTTCCAAATGCATGCCTCCGAAATATTGTTCTATTGTAGTATATGAACACACTGAATAATTTGTGCTTATTTAAATTTATGCGAATAGCACACTTTTTGAGTAAAAATAATATATTAATATATATTATCTTTTAAAAGATGATTAAATTGTTAATGCAGGATTTTTCTAATAATTATAAGGAGTGAATCCCATGAGGATTGCAATTGATGCTAGAGGTATCAATTTCTATAGTGGCACTGGCATTGGAACTTATACAGAAAATGTACTTAAAAATTTAGTTAACATAGATACTACAAATAACTACCACATTTATTGGTCAGGTAATAATTATGAAAGTATAAAAAAAGAAAACTGCAAAATAGTAATGACCTCTAAAAAACATCAACGTTTTTTTGAGGATCACTATTTTCCAGCCAATTTGTCTAGTGAAAAAATAGACATATATCATATGCCACAAAACGGAATAGGTTACTCTGAGGAAATATCTTGCAAGAAGATAATTACTATACATGATTTAATTCCATACGTAATGCCCGAAACAGTAGGAAAAGGATATTTATTGAAATTTTTAAAAGAGATGCCTTTAATTATAGGTGGTTGTGATGGAATAATCACTGTGTCGGAATTTTCAAAGCGGGATATTCTTAGATTTTTCCCTATAGATGAAAAAAAGATTTTTGTGACTCCACTGGCTGCAGATAAAAAATATACCCCTTTAGATAAAGTCCTTTGCAGTAGTTTTCTAAAGGATGTATACAATTTATCAGATCCCTTTATACTCTACCTTGGTGGATTTAGTGAAAGAAAGAATGTGGTATCTGTATTAACTGCATTTTCAAAAATATATAGCGATTTAAACAAAAAATATAAATTAGTTATTGTAGGGGGCTATAAAGACTCTAGTCAAAGGTTAGTTAAACTTACAACTGAATTAAAAATAGACAATGATGTTATTTTCACTGGTTTTGTACCAGAAGAACATTTACCTATTTTTTATAACTGCTGTGATACTTTTGTATATCCTTCTTTTTATGAAGGTTTTGGACTCCCTCCACTGGAGGCAATGAATTGTGGCACTCCTGTAATTGCTTCTAACCTTACCTCTATTCCAGAAGTAGTGGGCGATGCAGGAATTTTAATAAATCCCTATGATATCTCAGAGCTATCTTTGGCTATAGGAAACTTGCTCAGTAACGAAAACCTAAGAGAAGAATTAAGTCATAAGGGTTTAAAAAGAGCAGAGGAATTTTCTTGGCAAAGTACGGCAATTAATACTCTTAAGGTTTATGAGAGTGTGTATAATACTGAATCTTTTTCATAATAAAAAAAAGCATGAAATTTCTCCTGCGTGCCTTGCAACCGAGCTTAAAACCTGAAATTCTATTAAAAAATTCTAATCTTTTGCAAATAAAAATTCCCTAACGCTCACATTCGGCGTCCTGCCTCAGGTTCGCTAGACTGCCTTCCTGGCAGTCTTACGGAAATTTTATATTTGCAAAAGAAGAATTTCTAAATAGAATTACAAATGTTTTTTCGCTTCTTATTGCAAGTCACTCCGAAGAAATCTCATACTGCTATTTTTTTTCAGCTATCCATGATGGTTCGCGATGTAGCAATGTGGCAGATAGTATATAATAAGTTTTACAGACTCTTAGTTTATGTAATGAAAAATTTCCGTAAGCAGCCCAGGAAGGGCTGCTAGCACTTCTGAGACAGGACGTCGAATAAGTGCGTTAGGAACTTTTTCATGGAATAAGCTTAGAGTCTGTTAACGAATTATCTACTATCAGAACATGCTACATCTCGAACCTTCATCTTATAGTTTATTAATAATACTTGCTAGATATCCTGCTCCAAAGCCGTTGTCAATATTGACAACACTAACTCCACTAGAACAACTATTTAACATGGATAATAGTGCAGCAAGCCCTTTAAAACTAGCTCCGTAACCTACACTAGTTGGAACCGCTATAACTGGTTTATCTACCAAACCTCCAACTACACTAGTTAGAGCACCTTCCATACCTGCTACAGTAATTACTACCCTAGCACGTCTTATAACATCTAGGTTTTCAAATAGCCTATGAATACCTGCTACACCTACATCATAAATTCTCTCAACTTTATTTCCAAATATTTCAGCTGTAATAGCTGCTTCTTCCGCTACAGGTATATCGGAAGTTCCCCCTGTTACTAATGCAATATAGGTACTTGAAATTTCCACTTCCTTTTTTTTAATTACAATTGTTCTTGCTATTTCATTGTACTGAGCCTCATCGCATACTTCCTTTACCCCTTCATACATTATCCTAGAGGCCCTTGTGCCAAGAATATTTACATCCTTAGTAAGCATTAATCTAACTATGCCCTTTATCTGCTCCAAAGTTTTCCCTTCGCAATATATGACTTCTGGATACCCTACTCTAAGTTCTCTATGATTATCTATTTTTGCAAATCCTAAATCAGAGTATGACAAATCTTTTAATTTATCTATGCCATCCTCAATGGATATATCGCCACTTTTTATGGACCTCAGAAATTTCTTCATCTCTTCTGAATTCATATATTTCCCACCTTTTTAAATTTAAGCTTCTCTTAAATACTCAAATTTTGTTTATTATAGATTTCATTTTTCAATTTTTGATATACTTCACTGATAGGTATTCCCGTACTTTGAGCTATTTTCTTACACTCCTCATATTCTAACTTGCTTTTTATCTTTTCACCCTTGTAGTAAGCTTCTTTCACGGTAATTTCGCCGTAACTAGTGTTTACTCTAATAAATTCTCTTTGAAGCATAGTTTTATCTACCATAAAACTTCTTACACCAAAGGTAGTTGTTTGTTTAAATAATACTTCTTTCATTTTTTCCAATTTAGCTGTGCTGCTCAAAACGCTTATTTTTACACTTGGTCTTCCCTTTTTCATTATAATCGGAGTTAAGTATACATCCAAAGCTCCCTCATTAAAAAGCTTATCTATGATGTACTCATATAACTCTGGATTCATATCATCTATGTTACATTCCACAATTTCTTGAGTTACACTATCTTTATTTTCTACCTCATGAATATTAGACAAATTATTCTCTTCTACTAACATAACTCTTAGTACATTAGGAATTTCAGTATCTCTGTTACCTATGCCATAGCCAATCTTGTTTACAATAAAGTTATTATTATCTTTAAATTCGCAAACATTAACTGCAAGAATTGCGGCACCAGTAGGTGTTGTAGTTTCAAAAGGAACAGCTCCAAGTTTTACTGGAATCCCCTTTAAAATTTCCACAGTAGCAGGTGCAGGTACTGGTATAATTCCATGTGCGCACTTAACAAACCCACCACCCAGTTCTATAGAGGAGCTCATTATTTTATCAACATTTAAATGAGTTATACAAATAGCAGCTCCTACTATATCCACAATAGAATCTACTGCGCCTACCTCATGGAAGTGAACATCATATAAAGGTTTTCCATGAACCTTTGCCTCAGCCAGTGCAACCTTCATAAACATTTTCTTACTTAATTCTTTGACTTTTGAACTTAACTCACTGCAATCTATAATTTTTTCAATATCTTTAAGATTTCGATTCTCATGATGGCTATGATTATCGCTTATATGTCCATGAGAGTGTCCATGTTCATTTTCATCATGAATGTGTTCATGATGGTGCTCTTTTAAAACTACATCCACCTTAGTACCCTCTATGCCTTTTCTGCTGCCTCTTGATACTTTTATTTCATATCCACTTAAACTTAGCTTTTTTAATTCCTCTATTAAATATTTCTCATCTATACCCAAGTCTATCAATGCCCCTAAATTCATATCTCCACTAATACCGGAAAAACAATCATAATAAAGTATTTGCATTTTTATTCGCTCCATTTCTTTTGTGTTTATCCCATTGTACCAAAAAAACAAAAATTATAGAATAAATATATAAAAAACATCAAAAATAAAAATATCTGATAATATAATTTTAAAAACTTATATTATCAGATATTTTTTATTTATTAGGCTATTGCAAGCCCAACACTTTACATGAAGTTCTTTGGTGGAGATAATGGGACTCGAACCCACGACCCCTTGAATGCCATCCAAGTACTCTCCCAGCTGAGCTACATCCCCGCATATTATAATGACCTTTTAAATGTTCTTATCTATCTAGTCTATTATATTACAAAAACAATATTTTGTAATGTTTATTTATAAAATTATTAAGCTGCCCATGCAACTCAAGAGTAAAGCAGCTATATATTTAAAATTAATTATGTTACATTTTGATTTTGTAACATATAATTTTGTTTTTCAACTTCCATGTAAACTTTCTCAACGCTTTCCCCAAAGCATTTAGATGATAATGACTCTATTCCATCATAAGCATTTTCCACCATTGTGGCACATTCCTCTTTATCAATTAAAACTTCGTATAATATTTCAGCTAAATCTTCATCTTCATAAAAAATTCTTCCATTGATTTTATCTTGAATTAAGTCGTCTAAATTTTTATCATACTTAGCTACCACAGGAATCTGTGCCGCCATAGCTTCAGTAAATGTTAATCCCTGTGTTTCAGTCAGTGAAGCACCTACAAAAACATCTCCCATCTGATAATACCTACCAATTTCTGCCCAAGGTTTTTCACCTGTAAATACTACGGATTTTTCAATATCTAATTCCGTAACTAAAGCTTCTAGATTTTCACGCTCTGGTCCATCACCTACGACCATCAATTTACAATTTGGTATTTTCACAATTAGTTCCTTCATACTATTTATAATTATATCTACACTTTTTTCTTTTGCGAGGCGCCCAATAAATAATACAACTGGCTCATTTTCATCTATCCCAAAAGATTTTTTTTCATCTTGTATAAGGTCTTCATTGTAATTACTTCTTCTGAAAGGTTCTATGTCAACTCCCGTAGGTATTATATCTATATGTCTTAATAACCCATACTCCTGCAATGCATCTTTCACTTTTAATGTAGGCACTATTATAGCACTGCAATCTCTGCAATATAGTTTGCTTACCTTTTTCGCAAATTGCGAAGCAGGCTTAAGCATTATACCACGAGATACATAGTGTATATAATCCTCATACATAGTATGATAAGTGTGAACTACAGGAATATCCAATTTTTTAGCAACTATTCTTCCAAATATCCCTATACTAAATTCTGTTTGTGTATGTATAATATCTAGATCTAATTTTTTTATCTTTAGCATAATCTTACGTGAATATATCATCCCAACTCTTTGAGAAGGCAAAAGAAAAAATGGTATACTAGGCAATCTCATTATACCTTCTTCCTCTTCTACATCTGGGTGTGCAACTGTAATAATGGTTACACTATGTCCAAGTCTAATTAACTCACTTTTCAATATAAAAGTAGAAGTAACCACTCCACTTACTTGTGGATAATAGGCATCAGTAAAAATTCCGATATTCATAATCAGCCCCCTTTAAATATTAAGATTTCCTTGTAAAATTTCTTTTAATATGCCTTAATGATCTGTAATTAATCCTTCATAAACGCATAAAATCCAAAAATTATACAGGAGTAAAATGTAATTAGTCTCCATAATAGTATAGCAGCCATTATATTATTCGCTGCAAAAAACAAGCTGAAAAACATAAAGAATGCACCTTCTGCTCCACCCACCGCTCCAGGTAAGGGTATAAACGCTGTTAGCATCATTACAAACGCAGTTCCGGCTATCATACTTTCTATGCTAGCACCACTCATTCCAAAGCTAAGATAAATAAAATAAGGTATAGTAAAAATTATTGTTAGTTGAAATATTGTATAAATAACAGCCTTAGCCATCATTGTTTTACTATGTTTTACTATCTCCATATTGTCATGAAATTGGTCTAAATTTTCATTTATATGCATTTCTAACTTTGATATATCTTTTACTAATCTAAATTTTTTTAATATATTGGAAAAAGTTGTTATTAATTTATGTGTTAATTTGCGATATTTTGAAAATATAATTAAAAATATAATTACACTAGCATTAACTGTAAATCCTATGGCTATTAAATAAAACAGATTGCTCATTTTAGTTTTGAAGAAATTCGCCTTCCAAAATATAAGAATTAAAGAATATATAGTTAATACTGATTGGTAGATAATAAATTTAATCATCAGTGCTGATCCAGCGCTACCAGCCCCTAATTCTTGTTTTGTAAGTGAATATAGCTGCATTGGCTGTCCCCCAGATGCAAAGGGGGTAATTGAATTAAAATATTGTCCTACCATAGTAACTTTAAACGCTTTTTTAAATTTATAGTCTTTTTTCATTAAAAGTACAATGCTTTGCAATGTTTTAGCTTCAAAAATCCAATATAACACCATGGCAATAGCTGCTACAATTATCCATTCAATTTGCAAGTTTTTCATTTGATGAATTAAATCCATCCAACCATTTGTGAAAACAATAAGCAAAACAAATATAACTCCTGAAGCTATCCCCAAAATAACATTAAATTTATAATTTTTCATGAATTTACCGTCCTTTTGTTCGATATACCTTTTTATAAAAATCCTTCCACATAGCAAGTACATTCTCTCTCGAATAAAAATTATGCCCTCTTATAGCTTTTTCTTTAGCCTGCTCATAATAATTTGAATCGTTTTTCAACTTACCTATAACCTTTACGAATCCCTCATTATCATGTTCTTTCAAGTAATAATCAAATAATATATCCTCATATAACTCCAAATCTCTTAATAGTATTGGAGTGTTAGTATTCATTGCTTCTAATATTGACATGGGGAAAAGCTCATTATAGGATGGCATAAATAATACATTTGATACATTATATATATCATTCATCAAATCTCTCTCAACTATTCCTGTAAATAAAATATTTTTAGGTGCATGCTCTATTCTATTTTTTAATTCCTTATATCCATCTGTAATATTTCCAAAAGAAAACCCACCGGCCCAAATAAATTGCACTTCAGGCATTTTTTTTGCGATGTCAATAAAATCAATAACACCTTTACGAGTTTGTATCTGACCTACTCCAAGCACAACAAAAGCATCCTTTTCAATTTTCAATTTTTCTTTTGCTATGTATATATCCTCTGTTGATAGATTATAAAATTTTTCAGTTGAAACAAAATTAGGTATGTACGTAATTTTTTTTCTATCAATATTATAAGACTCAAGCTTAGTTATGAAATTGGGATTTACTGTAACTAAATAATCCATACTGTTATAAAAACTTATAATATATTTATAAAAAATTTTTTTAATTAGCTTAGGTAACTTAATACTTCCTTCAATAGTTTCAGGCAAAAAATGCACGTATCCAACTGTTACACCTTTCTTTTTAGCAAAAGGCACACTTAAATAATGTTTAATATCAATAGTATGATAATGCATTATTTCAGTTCTTTCTCTCTTATTTATTATAACTTTATATTCTTTATCTAATCCATTTTGCACTAAGTTAACTTGCTCGAGATAAGCTGATCCTACTCCTTGACCTTTAACTTTATCTGCTGAAGAAAGCATATTTATAGTAGGCATAATTGTCACTCCCATCTAATTCAACCTTGTTTATACATTTATTGTACACTAGTATTATTAAGAATTGATTAATGTCACCTTAAAATTTTCTTAAATTTATATATTGTTATTACATTAAATTACCACTTATATTTTAAAACAAAATGCGAATAATATTTTTGTAGTGGATTAAATAAAAAATTGGAGGTAATAAATATGATGAATACTACTAATAAACAAATAGAAAGTAACAACCTAAAAGTTATTAAAGATCAGTTAGGATATGAATCATTACTTAATAAGAAGTTTAACGAATATGGTTCACAGTGCACTGACCAAAATTTAAAGAACCTTTGCAATGAAGCTAGCCAAACACACAAACAAAACTTTAACACATTAAAAACTTACCTTGATTCTCATCAATAATATATAAATGGAGGGATAATATATGAATACAAGTATGAGTGAAAAAGATTTAATGCAGGATTTACTTGCTACAGAAAAACAAGTTATTTCTGCTTACAGTACAGGTATAACGGAATCTTCTTGTCAAAATTTAAGAAATACACTAGTTGATAACTTTAAAAACAATCAAAATATTCAATATAAGTTATTTGACGCTATGAAACAAAAGGGATGGTATCCTACAAAAGATGCTGCTGATAATGAAGTTCAACAATTAAAAAATGAAGCTACACAAATGATGAATGAATTAAAATAATAATATATTTTAAAATGTACCCTTAAGGTGGGCTATTAAAAAAAGTCTACCTTAAGGTATATTTATAATTTTTTTATTTCATCTATTTTCCCTTTCGACATACTAACGATTTTATCAGAAAGAAAATTTGCTTCTTCTTTAAAGTGAGTTACAAAAATAGTTGTGACCCTATTTTCCTTATGTATATTATGTAATAGTTCCCTCATATTTATTCTTAATTCTTCATGTAATGCATTAAAAGGCTCATCCATTAAAAGCACTTTAGGTTTTACAACTAGTGCTCTAGCTATGGCTACTCTTTGCTCTTCTCCTCCACTTAGCTGAGAGGAAAATCTTTTTTCCAGGCCCTTAAGCCCAAGCTTACTAAGCATAGCAGCAGCTAGGTCTAATCTTTCACCTTTACTAATGCCCTTCATTTTTAACCCAAAGGCTACATTGTCTATAACATTCATATTGGGAAATATCAAAGGCTGTTGAGCTACTAATGCAAAGTTTCTTTTCTCAATTGGCTTTTGTGTTATATCTACATTTTCTACAAATAGGCTACCACTATCCGGCTTTATGATTCCTGTAATGATACGCAATATTGTGGTTTTACCACAGCCAGAGGGACCCAAAATCGATAAAAATTCTCCTTCCTCTATAGTTAGCTTTATATCAGTCAGCAAAAATGGCTCAGTATATTCTGACTCATACTTCTTACATATATTTTTGAGCTCTAGCTTCGCCATAAAATCACTCCTAAATAATTTTAAAATATCTCTTTTTATAATACTTTTTAAGCAATAAGTCTATTAATATTAAATTTATTATTGCGAGTGAAGAAAATAACAACCCATATACTGAACCAATTGCATTGTCTCCTCCACTTATAAAAGGAAACATTACTATAGATATAGTAATTACCTTTCCCCCACCAACTAAAAAGGTTAAAAAATACTGACTTATAGAAATTAAAAAAGTAAGACTAGCCCCTGTAACTATACCTGGAAGTATATGTGGAAGACTTATATAAATAAATCTAGAAATTGGTCCAGACCCGAGCACCATCGCCTGCTGCTCTAATGCTATATCTAAGGTTCCATAGCTTACCATCAAAGCCTTTAGCATGTAAGGCAGTGTAGGTAAAATATGGGCTAAAATAACCCCATATATAGATTCAGTTAAGCTTAGTCTTATGAAAACTACATACATTCCCATAATCGCAGTAAAAGATGGAATGATAATAGGAGCAAATAAAACCGCTTTTATTATAAATTTTCCTTTGAACTCATATCTTACTAAGGAAAAGGCTGCTGGAACAGCTATTATAACATCTATAACAACTACAGAAATAGCAATAATCAAAGTATTAAGAATTGCCTCATACGTATTTGAATTTTCATAAAAGACATATTTAAAGGCCCTCAACGTCACGTTACTTGGAATGAACCTTGGCCATCTGAAGTTATAAGCAAAACTATTTATAACTAAAGGTATAAATGGCAATAAAAAAGCTAACAGTAGAATCCCTATTATAATGTAGTATGTACCCTTGCCCTGCTTTTTCATTTATACTTCACCATCTCACTTCCTTAGTATATCCTTTTTTAGCTAATTTATATGCTAAACCCCCAATCATTGCTGTAATAATGGCTAAAATAAAGTTTGCTGCTAGAGCCATTGGTCTATCCGAAAGTTGTCCATTATAGTACATATTATAAGAATATACAGAAATAAACTTAGGATAGGTCTCACCTAATAAATAGGGTACCTCAAAATCTGAAAAGGTAAAAGCAAATACTATAAGCATTGAGGACAACCATGTTGGTATAATTAAAGGGAAGATTACCTCCACAAAAAATTCTTGCCTCCTAGCTCCAAAAACCTGTGCTATTTCTAACCAGGAGTCTTGAATTCTACTCATTATAGGAAAAATCATAAGCATTATAAATGGTGTCTCTTTCCATATATAAGTTAAAATAATGCCTAAACTATTGGGATCATTAACTACAATAGGAAATGCATCCATGCTTTTAGTTATGCCCACAAAATATGTTATACTAGATAACCAACCGCTTTTCATGAACAAAAGCATTATTAAGTATGCCGCAGTAATATGAGGTACCAACATGGGCATCTGAAAAATTTTTCTGAAAATAGCAGTTTTTCTATTTTCCCCTAACATAAATAATAATCTAATTAAAACAATTGCTAAAACTCCAGATAAAACACTTGAAACTAACGCTACCTTCAAAGTTAAAACTAACGAATTTGTAAAATCTTTTGACAGTATAAGTTGTTTATATGCGTTTATTGTAAAATGTGAATTTCCTTCTACATCCATGAAGCCTAAACTCTGCAGTACTCCTAGTATTAATCCTCCAAAAAATAGTGTCCCTATAATTAGTAATGAAGGTAAAATTAATATATAAGGTCTACTTTTTTGCCACATTATCATTCCATCCCTTTTCAATAAATTTTACGTAATCAGCCTTAATTTCAGGTATTCTGTGACTTTGAAGTTCTTTTAAACTTAAAGTTGATTGACCTCTATCTATTGCATTTATTTTTTTAGCATCTTCTACTGATAACTTGTTAATATCTATTGAGAGACCATCGCCCCAATTATCTGGATTAAACTTTGCTATTTGTGCTTCTGGAGATAATAAAAAATCTATTACTTCCTTTGCATCGCTTTTATGATTTGAGTTAAATGGAATAGATAAAAAATGAGTGTTAGCTAATGTTCCACTATCCAATACAAAGGTTTTTGTAGATTTCGGAAAGGATCCTCTCTTTATTTCACTTTCTGCTCTTGCTTCATCATAACCCATGGTCATCCATACTTCTCCATTAGAATAAAGCTTATCTAGCTTTGAAAGGTTCTCTGGATAGGTCCTCCCTTGTTGCCAAAGATAAGGTTCTATTTCATTAAGATACTTCCATAATGGCTTTGACTCTCCTTCCATGGCTTTTTCATTGAAATCTGTCATGAATTTTTCATAACCACCATTCAATTCAAATAATCCTTGTCTTAGAAAAGCATTGCCAGTAAAATCCTCTGAAACTGGATAAGAAAATTTCCCCGGATTATCCTTTATCCATATTTTTAGCTGCTTAAAAGATTTAGGAGGAGTTTTTACTTTTTCAGAGTCATATATGAAAACAAATTGAACCTTCCCCCAAGGTGCTTCAAGGCCCTTAGTTTCTTCTCCAAAGTCATATTTTACTTCAGGGGAATTCACTGCAACATACTTATTATAGCTTGGTAATGTATCTACAAAAGGTTCTGATAAAATTTTGCTTTCCTTTGAGAGTCTAAAATTTTCACCATTTAACCAGAGTATATCTACACTTCCATCATCTTTACCTACTTGTTTCTCCGTAATTAATTTATTTATTGTATCCTTTATATTCGTTACTGGTACTCTATTTAATTTTATGCCCTTGCCTTTTAATCTAGGAGCTACCCACTTATCCATATAATTATTTATAGATTCGCTCCCTCCCCACATATACATACTTACGGTTTTTTCACTATTATCTTTATTTTTCCCGCACCCTACAAATAACATTGCCAAAATAACTAAAAGCACTAAATTTATGAGAAAACTCTTTTGCTTCAAAAAAAACACCTACTTTTATTTAACACATAATTTTCACATTCATTATATCATTAAAAAAGATTTATAATATCTAAAGTATTTTCTTTCTATTTTATTTTACAATAGAAGTATTTAAATTTATAGTTTTCTATAATATAAAAAAATCTCTACCCTATGACAATTTTAATTATCGTAGGGTAGAGATATGCTGCGACACCTAGTTATTTATTTAAATCAATCTATATTTCTATGAATTGATTATATATCTCTGGTACTTTTCTAATTTTATTTTGCTCATACCCCATGCAAGCTACGACTAAAAGTATAACGCCTAAAATAAAAAGCATTCCATGAATTGCCAGGGCATATTTCCCTCCTATTAATGCAATCCTAGAGGAAAATGAAAGTGCCAGTAAGTTATTTATGAAATGTGCAAATATACTTAAATAAATTGAGTCTGTTGTTAAATATATAAATCCAATAACCAAGCCTAGTAAAAATGCATTTATGCCTTGCTGAATGTTTAAATGCGATACTGCAAAAAATAATGCAGATACCACAAGCGCTATAGTTGGATTTATTTTTTTGGACATTCCTTTTAGTAAAATTCCCCTAAAAATTATTTCTTCGTATATAGGTGCTACCACCGCAGCACTAAGTATTAATAAAATTGGTGAAACAGTCAGTTCTTCGAAGGCTCCATTTATAAAATCTGGCAATGATATCCTACTAACCCAGAACGTCAAACTGTTATCAAATACCAAACGGAATGCTATAATCATGAGGGCTGTAAAAATAAAACTCATTGGATTCAAGTGATATTTAAGTTTTTGCTCATTTCTTGAATTACTGAGCAACTTGAGTAAAATGATAATAACATAATATTTAAAAAGCACCCCAAAAACAAAAATTACATAAGGCAATGCTTTTTCAAATTTGCCAGAAAATAAACTCTTAATTTCTACAGGTACTTGTCCTAACACCTCCAACAAAATTGATAGAAGTACTACAAGAAACCCTTTAATGATTCCCATCTTTTTAATGTTTATGGCTCCATTTTCTATGTTTCTTAAAAATTTCATTCTATCACGCTCTCTACTTTATTATAAACCTTTAACTCCCGTAATAACCTCCCTTATTAATATATTTAAGTAATATCTTTTATTAATATTACTTACATACATTTATATTCTTTACACTCTATGCTTTCCGCTAAAACTATATGTTTCTATTTTAATAAGTGTAGCTTTTTCCTTGGCTTTTTCTATATATAACTGTCCCTCTTTTATAAATTCGGGGCTATATTTTCTTATAAATTCCATTAGAGGCTCATATTTTTCCTCTTCCTTAAGCAGGATAGCTCGTCCAAGAACAATAGCACTTTCATACTCTGTACTAAATTGATCTTGTATAACCTTTGTTTTTCCAACTACTGTAAAACTCACCTTATCATTTACACTGATATTATCTAGTTTAGTGCCAACACCTGCACAATGAATATATATATTTTTATCTATAAGCACATAACTTAGTGGTATTCCATAAGGCTGATTATCATCACCACAAGTAGAAAGTATACCATATTCACCCTTCTTTAAAAGTTCAAGAACTTCTATGTCATTCATTTGTCTATCAATTCTTCTCATTTTTTTCATTGCATCTCACTATCCTTTCTAATATTATATTTTTAAGTGTAACATAAAATTCATACAATAATCTATGAACTTAATGGCAATTTTATACTTCAAAGCCCTTAAGTGCATAAAAAAATCTATATTCTAAATATTTACAAAATCCAATATTTAGAAACATAGATTCATATTTAATTACTTATTCATTTATTTACCTATAAACTGTTGAGTCCAATAAATAGTTCCACTTTTATTTCTTGCTACTCCCACTCCTATTTCAGTAAAGCTCTTACTTAAAATATTAGCTTTGTGTCCTGCAGAATTCATCCAAGCTGTCATGACTGAAGCTGGGGTTTGTTGACCCATTGCAATATTCTCACCAGCTGCCATATATATTATACCGAAATTTTTCATCATGTCAAAAGGTGATCCATAAGTTGGGGATGTGTGAGAAAAATAGTTTTTATTTGCCATATCTTCTGACTTATATCTAGCAACCCTGGAAAGTTCCCAATTATCTTTTAAAGGAGCTAGTCCTACTTTTGATCGTTCCTGATTAACTAGTGCTACTACTTCTTTTTCAAATTTCTTATCCTCAGATACGTTTGGTATTTTTATTATTTGGCTAATGTTTATTTGATTGGGATTAGTTATCTGCGGATTAATAGCTAAAACCTCTGAAACTCCAACCTCATACTTAACACATATCTTCCACAAATAATCCCCTGACTTAACTGTGTAATTTAGGGTATCTGCAGCATACACTACTGAGCTTATTCCTGTTGTTACTAAAATACCTAAAGTTAATATTAATGCTCTTAAAGTTTTCTTCATCTTTTGTTCCTCCCCTTCGTGTTATAAATATATAAAGTGTGATTTTTCTTAGCATGTTTATTTTATCACGAAAAGGGGGTATTTTCATTTTTTATTCATGGAACATTTGTATTTATATTCCATGAATAAAAAATTTCGGTATATAACAAAAAATCTGTGTTTCTTATATTGTAAAATCCAATATTTAGAAACACAGATCCATACTTAATTATTTATTTTCCTATAAACTCTTGAGTCCAATAAATAGTTCCATCTGCATTTTTTGCTACTCCCACGCCTATTTCAGTAAAGTTCTTACTTAAAATATTAGCTTTGTGTCCAGGAGAATTCATCCATCCTGTCATTACTGAAGCTGCGGTTGGTTGACCCATTGCAATGTTTTCACCAGCGGCATTATATGTAATACCGAATTTTTTCATCATGTCAAAAGGTGATCCATAAGTTGGTGATGTATGAGAAAAATAGTTATTAGCTACCATATCCTCTGACTTAGTTCTAGCTACATTTGAAAGATCTGAATTATCCTTTAAGGGAGCTAGTCCTAGTTTTGCTCTTTCCTGATTAACTAATGCTACTACTTCTTTTTCTAATTTATTATTCTCAGTTAAAGTTGGCGCTGTTGTTGCTTTAACTGGTGTTGCCTTTGTTGCTTTAACTGGTGTTGCCTTTGTTGCTTTAACTGGTGTTGCCTTTGTTGGTGTTGCTTTTACTGGTGCTACTTTTGTTGGCGCTACTTTTGTTGGCGCTGTCTTACATGGTGCTGTCTTGCATGGTGTTGTCTTGCATGGTGTTGTTACCTGAGATTTAACAGCTGAACACTCTGTAGCAGTTAAACACTTTGGAACTTCAACGCCATACTTAGCACATAACTTCTGCAAACTGTCTCCTGATATATCTGCGTTATTGAGGGCATTACAATCTTGAGCGTATACCACTTTGTAATTAAGTGTATTACAATCTTGGGCAAATACTGTTGAACTTATTCCTGTAGATACTAAAATACCTAAAGTTAATATTAATGCTCTTAAATTCTTTTTCATGTTTTGTACCTCACCTTCTAAATTTTTATATACAAAGCAAGTTTTTCTCTTTGTACACACATATTATCATCCATTTGAGGTTTTTGCATCTTTTATTCATGGTTATTTTGTAATAATATGTCGTAATTACATGTACTTTTTGTTAATATGTTAGTTATTGCATCTTGCTAAAGTCTAACCCAAAGTAAATTCGAGTGTGCTGTTAGGGGTGATGACTACCCTTTTTAACTAAGATAGAAAAAGATTATCATCTTTTACTATGTTTTCTCTAAATTCATATTTGTTTCGAAATCATCACATATAGTTGTTAGTGTTATTAATAAACTTAATTACACTTAGAAGATAATATTTCCCGTTAAAGCAATGAATGGTATAATTAGAATATTATGAATATAAAAAGTATATGAATTATAATTACGAGGTTCTACTTCTTATTAAGATTCAAATAAAAAAACACTGTACATAGTAGATCACTACTTTACAGTGTTTTTTTATTTACCTACTTCTTATTTGCAGCATTAAAATTAATCAAGCAACCCGCCAAAATAATTTGTTTGTCATCCTTAGTCAGGTCCTTAAGTTGAAGCTTAATTTTTCTGTTACCTTTAGAGCTGATAACCTGAGCTTCTATATCTTCTTGTCCATTCTTTATGATATCGCTTATTCCCTCTACAAAAACATAATCTCCTACTTCAAAATTTATGTCCTCTGATTCGGGAATAGTGAATGGAATCATTCCCCAATTAATAAGATTGCTTCTATATCTTTTAGTAGCATATTCAACTGCAATATTTGCAAATCCGCCTAATACCTTTTGGCAAGAAGCCGCTTGTTCTCTTGCTGAACCGTCGCCTGGTTTCAAAGCAAATAGAACACTGCCTATGCTAGTGTTTTTAATTATTTCACTTAAGTCTTCACCTATAATATTCTTACATCCAATAACCTTTGTGAGTACCTGTCTTATTTCATCTACATTAGCGGAGGCATCTCCACATACAAAAGCTTGTCTTTCTCGTTCAAACACTTGTACAGCTTTTGCCTTTCCAACATACAATGGATCTTTTCTACTTAGAGTAAACTCAGCAAGCTTTAATGGGTTTGAACGATAAGATGAAGTTTCTCCAGATGGAATAAATTCATCAGTTGTTGTAACTGCATCATTTATTACTGTAACCATTTTTAACAAAACATTGTCCGAAAGTGAAGCCATTTTTGGCCAATCTACAATATTAGGACCATATTTTAATTCAGCATTATTATCTGCTTTATCAAAACCATTGTAGTTTCTATTTTTGTATACTGTATCATTAAAGTGATATACAGGTTTAATATCTTCAAACTCAATTTCGGTAGCTGATGTTAAAAATCCTCCATTTGCAGCTGTAGCCGCAATTGATAAAGCGTCCATTAATGCTACAGAGGAAATTTGTCCTATTCCTGGCTTTGAACCTTCTCTATTTATGAAGTTTCTTGTAGTATGTCTTATACTAAAAGCATTGTTCGCTGGTGTGTCACCTGCACCGAAACATGGACCACAAAAAGATGGCTTAATTATTGCTCCTGCTTCTGTAAGCTTTGCAAACGCTCCATTTTTTAAAAGCTCTAGATATACAGGTTGACTAGCAGGGTATATGCTCATATTAAAATAATCACTACCTGTTGAGGCATTGCTTAGTATTTCTGCTGCCTTGGAAATATTTTCAAAAGTTCCGCCTGAGCATCCAGCTATTATAGCCTGGTCTACCTTTATTCTTCCATCAACAATTTTGTCAGTAAGATTAAATTTAATTTCAGCATTATCTATTAATTTAATTGCCTCAGCTTCTATTGACTTGAAAATTTCCATAGGATTTTCTTTAAGCTCGGCAATGGTATATACGTTACTTGGATGGAAAGGAAGTGCAATCATAGGTTCAACCTTACTTAGATCTACTTTAACCAAACCATCATAATATGCAACCATACCAGGATCTAACTTTTTATAGCATTGTGGACGTTTATGAAGTTCATAGTACTCCTTAACCACATCATCTGTACACCATATTGAAGTTAAACAGGTCGTCTCAGTAGTCATAACATCAATACCATTTCTAAAATCTATAGATAAATTTGTTATTCCAGGTCCAACAAATTCCATAACCTTATTTTTAACAAATCCACTCTTAAATACAGCTTTAATTATAGATAGAGCTACATCCTGTGGGCCTACCCCTTTACGTGGTTCACCCTCTAGATATATTGCTATAACCTCAGGAAGAGCAACATCATAGGTGTTGCCTAACAGTTGTTTTGCAAGCTCACCGCCGCCTTCACCAATTGCCATGGTTCCAAGCGCACCATATCTTGTATGGCTGTCGGAACCTAAAATCATTATTCCACAGGAAGCCATCATTTCTCTCATATATTGATGTATTACTGCCACATTTGTAGGTACAAATATACCACCATATTTTTTTGCTGCAGATAATCCAAATACGTGATCATCTTCATTTATAGTTCCACCGACAGCGCAAAGGCTATTATGACAATTAGTTAAAACATAAGGAATAGGAAATTTTTCTAAACCGCTTGCTTTAGCGGTTTGGACAATACCTACATATGTGATATCATGAGAAGTTAATGCATCAAACTTTATCTTTAGATTTTCTGAATCATTTGATGTATTATGTTGCATTAATATGTTATATGCAATCGTATTTTTGGAGGCCTCTTCTTTTTCAAGTACCTTAGGCAAGTTACCTGTCGCTTCTCCATTTTCTTTTAAAATATGACCTAAAGCTTCTATTGAAAATTCATTTTCATAACCTAATATACTTTTACCTCGATAAATATAGGTCCCTTTAGCAATAACTTCTACCATGGTTAATTCCTCCTATTATTCATAATAAGTATTTTGATTTTTCACATAATTGATTTGACACTGTTCAGTCTTTCATCTATTATTATAACAGGTTTATTGGAAAATAAAAAATATTAAAAAAATATCTCATTTATATGATATAAGTGTCAACTGCCAACTGCCCTAAAGGGATAGTGGCTTGTGAGTGAAGATTCATAAGTCAGTTGAATAGCCTAAGTATTAAATTACTACATTATCTAAGAATATATAGGTACTTCAAGATACTTCACTAGTCTTGAACACTACGAAGCCGACTAAATATTTCTGATGGTAGGAAA
>Ga0209123_1000274_pt1 | contig 73368 bp, 60 predicted proteins | sample BarGraIncu00431A_FD_184500 | JGI IMG/M metagenome (GOLD analysis project Ga0209123, IMG submission 184500) | Arctic peat soil microbial communities from Barrow, Alaska, USA - Barrow Graham LP Incubations 004-31A (SPAdes) (version 2) | ecosystem: Environmental > Terrestrial > Soil > Wetlands >... | reverse complement strand
CTTATTCGGTACCGGCGCAATACACCATTGAATGTGATGCGTCTGAATACGATGACGGATCACATTGCGAAGTTCATTGGAACGCTGCTGATAAGCCGTCGCTTTTTCACTGTCCAATTCATCCATCAACCCCAAATACGATGATGTTAAAAGCAGTGAACACGCCCCTTCACGCACATAGCGATCCAGCTGTTCACGCTCCCAATATTCAACCTCACGGATCTGTTTCGCTGTCTGACGTTCACATTTGAATTTGTCCAACACCGCATCCGTATAACGGATAACGACCTGCTTTGCTTCCGCCTTATAGCTCTCTTCAGCCACCAGTTTCGCGAATTGTTCATTCTCGACATCTACTTCAATAAGCACAGTCTGTCCTGGTTGAACATTCAGTCCTGAGCGAACAAGTAATTGTGCATATGATCTTAGTTGTTTTAGTCCCATAAAGACCCCCTATATGTTATATAACTGCTAGAAATAGTATAACACTTATGCAATGTTCTGTTGCAGTTAAAATGTTTACTTGTTACCGGAAAAACCATTTCTAAAATTCACAAACACAATAAGTCAGACTCACCTCTAAATAAAACCAACAATTTCTGAAATAGAATTATTTAAAAATTATAAAAAATGTTAGATAGAGTACTATATTAGCTCATTAAATTAATGTTTCAATATAATGAAAAAGAACTTCTTGATTTGAATTTTAATTCAGCAAATCATGATTTGCTGATTATACTTATTCTTTATGTGGAAAGTTCGAATATATCCATGAATGTATCTCCACTTAAATTTTAGTTAATCTTTAATGACTCGAATAATATAATTTTCAGTAGCGTTTTCACTAGGAATTATTTTCCCAGGGTTACCAACTACTACCGAATTATCAGGTACGTTAAAATTCACAAATGAATTAGGTGATATAAGCACATTATTTCCAATTTTGATTTTTCCAACGATAGTTGAATTTACTCCTATCCATACTTTATCGCCTATAGTTGGGGCACCTATGCGAATACCTCTACTTTCGCCTCCAATTGTTGCACCTTTGAAAATTGAAACGTTTTCACCAATCGTAGCTTCACTACTAATTGTTATATTAAAGGCGTGAGAGATTACGAACCCTTTTCCAATTTTGGATTTCTGTGATATCTCTAGACCAAATTTTTCTCTCATCCTAGATAAAAGTAATCTATAAAAAATATTAGAAACTTTATTTGTATTTAATTGTAATTTCCTAATCAGAAAGACATAAAGCAAAGCATGACTAATTAAAAGTCTATAAGTCCCAGATATTAACTTAAAATTTTCACCAGTAGATCGATAATAATCATGATTGAATATATCCATAATTTCCTCCCCATTTTTCATGAATAGTTTATTCTCTTATTATCCTTTTCCTCTTTGTTTGATAATACTTCTAATTATATACACAAATTTTTCTTTCTCTATATTATTAAGCATAAAGTAGTATCCAATAAAAATTCCAACTATTATCATTAAGCAGATAACCAAAAGAAGACTTGACCATGTATCTATTTTTAGTAATTTCGTTATTCCATAATACACAATAATTAAAATAGCAAAATATGATAAGCTTCTAGAAATAAACTTAAAGAAATAAAATTTGTTTACTTGTAAACAATGTGAAGCGTACATTGGAACAAACAGTAAATTTCTGAATATTTCGATGAAACTACTTACACCTGCAATGGCGTATAATCCGAAATTAGTTGTCTTTAACAAACCAAATACAACAATAATATTTAGAATTCCAGTCGTGAATATAGCAATGGATGGCCATTTAAGTCTATTTGTTATTGCGAAAATAAATATTAAAGGCATAACACTGAAACTAGCCACCATCGAGACCATCGTGAGAATTGACAACCAAATCATTTGGTTATTCACTACACTTGGAACCCATAATTGAAAAAAGCTAGAAGATAAAACTATGAATGATGCTATCGGAATACCAATAAGTATTGCGCAAAATTTCAAGATATAAAAAAGTTCCTTGAGAAAAAAAGGCTTATTATTTTTTGCATACAGAATTGTAAGGTATGGATTAAATGTATTAGGAAGAACACTAATTAATGTCTGTAATGCTAATGGTGCAGTTTTAGAAATCGCTAGAATTCCTGATGCTGATGCACTAATCATAATATTGGCAATTACAAGATCTAACCCAGTAAGGAGAACATAGCTAAGTTGATTAAAAGAATTCCAAACACCAGAATTAAATAATTCGTATATAATTTTTGCTTTCACTTTCCTGATTGATATATGTAATACAGGAAGTATTTTTCTACCTAACACGAAATTCATAATTCCTTGTATTATAACTACAACCAAAACAGATATTCCAATATAGTATATTTTTGGTTCAAAATACCGAAACAATATAAATATTGTTATCACTCTTGCAATTGAACCAGAAATACTAACTAAGCTAGATATGTCTAATCGGTTAGTGCAGAATGCTGCCACTGAAAAAGTTGTTGTTGAAACATTAATCACAAACGCGGATAGAATAAAAATGAATAGTAATCTTACATCACTAATTAGTATAAATGGTATATTAATTATCTTTTCTAAAAAAAATATTATTAAAATACTTAAAATTCCAGTAAAAATTGCAACTACAATGTTTGTGTAAAAAGAAGTAGACAGGTATTCATTTGCTGAATCCACATTGTTTTTATATAATTCCATTGTGATAAAGCGTGATGTCATTGAAGTTAAAGCAATTGTCATTATTGATAGATACGAAGCAAAATTGTTTGAGATTGGAACAAATGAATACGCTTCCTTACCAATGTTTTGAACAATAAAGGGTGTGAGAAAAAAGCTAATAAATAATCCAATTAATACCGAAAGAACATTAGCTCCAATATTTAATACTAGTTGCTTTCTTTTCATTTTTATCCCCAGTTTGAAAATTTCTTATTGTAAGAATAAGTTTAAAATTTTTAATCTCTAATTAAATATATCAGCTTATATTCACTTAGTAATTGAGTTTATCAAATATCTTTTTGAACTCTCAACCAGCTTCTTTAGCTTCGAATTAACAGTTTTATAATCAATCTCCTTATCTAGGTCAACATTCATTGAGTTTATATTAATAACTCTGTCCTCAAGTCCTAGTAATTCAGCAATATTAACTAATCTACTATTACAGTTTAGTCCTTTTTTATTATTGATAAAAGACCAGAATTTTTTCTTATATATTACTGAAAACAATAGAGCATGATAAGAATTCGAACATACATACTCAGAGTTTTTGATTAGACTTAAAAATTCTGATGGCCCTGCATCATAAATTTTATATCTATTACCAACAAATATGTCACGTGAACTAGAGATTATAACAACTAAAGGTAACTTTAGTTGTTCATGCATTTTCTTTGCAAATTTTCTCATTTCTTTAACATTTCCAAGAAAGTAGCAGAATATATATTTACCTTTTACAAGTTGCTCTGATGTAATATCGTTCCATTCTGACTCTTCAATTAGTAAAGTTGGATCTACCGCCAATTCTAAAGCTAGATTCAAAGCAATCATTCCTTGCTTTTCGCGAATTGATAAGGCTCTGAATTTCTCAACATAATCATGAAAAAATATTATTTCCTTTTCAGTAAGACTATCCTTACCTATACTAGGCGCATATGCAATACATTTCGATTTATCGGAAACAAAAGATAGTAAATAAGCTATGTCAAAATCAGGTAAAGAATTATTCCATATCTGGTCGCTTCCACAAATATATATGTCAAAGTTTAGATTGCTTAATAATAACTCATGCTCCGAATAAAACTCTCTTTTAGTTAGAGGAATAAACTCTTTAATAAATAAATCAAATCTTTTTTTTCTTTTTAAGAGTTTTGAAATATATATTAAAGAATAAATATTTTGTAATATCGATTTTATTCCTGTGAGTTTTTGAAATAAACTATAAATATCTTTTTGACTTTGATTTCTGTAGTCAATTGTCTCAACAAAAAATCCGCTTTCTCTTAAATACTTATTTAAAGCGTATGCTTGTAAAACTGAACCATAATTATAAGCTCTATGATAAGTAATTATCCCGATTTTCTTCATTATTTAACTCCTTTTCGATTAAATATCCATCTATAAATTGAATATAAAAGTTTGCATCTTTTTAGTATTTTTTTAATTTGATACTTAGATATTTCTCCGGATAAAGCTTTTTCAGCAGCGATTTTAAATCCATAAACTCGGAAATCTATTAAGAATTTTTCTCGGTTTTTGTGTTCAGTAATTGGAGTATTAAGTTGAGAGTTACCACTTATTGCTTCCTCAATAGTTCTTTGCTCTAGAAACAATTGAAATCCACATTCATGTATGAGATCAGATCCTTTATTAGTTGATGGAATTAATAGAGATACACCGTCGCTAATATTTTGCTTGAATGGATAACTACTTTTGCTCCCTAATCCCCAATAATCACCGATTGTTATATCTGAACACCTATCTGATTTTGCATAGTAACACTTGTAACAATTATCTCTCTGAATCAATTCATTCATAAATCCTCTTAAATAAAGATCTTCTAGGTAGAATTTATTGATTACTAATTTATCATTTTTATAAACCTTAAATCTATATCCATCTTCGTTTCTAAATGATATTTTATTAATTCCCTTCAAGTTAGTATATGATTCTATGTTTTCCCTAAGCATTTTTTGCGATGGAACTCCGTGACAAACTATATCGATTGAATATAAATTCGCATAGTCTTTTCCTAGATATTTTTTTAAACCGGCAATCTGGCATGGTGTTCCAATAAAAAGCACCAATCTGCCTGAATTCAAATCACTTTTAGCTTCTTTGAAGGCATCATTTATATACGCATGAACATATTTTGATCCTTTAAAGTCTGTGAATTCATCAAATGTCTTTGCACGTTTAAAAACAGCACGATATTCGGAATCAAAAACAACGCCGTAGCAAATACCACCTTCTTTTATAATATAGTTATAAAATGCAGATGCAACTCCACCTGAGGTACTATCTTTCCTTATGTTTTGGTTTATATTCCAACTTGCATAAACTGTTTTTGGTTTATTCAGATTTACATGGTATATACTTGGGCAAACATTATCGCAAAGGCCACACTTTATACATTTTTTTTCATCGATGATTGGGTAAATAAAACCTAAATCATCCTCAGACATTATTATGCATTTTTTTGGACAAATACTAAAACATGCAAAACAGCCTGTACAGTTTTCTCTAGTGCATAACATTCAGAACCCTCCTTCAAAAAATTTATATCTATCTCAACATTATATATTAAAAAATCACTTCATGTACTTTTAAGAAATATTTTTCAAGCCTATTTGCTTTTTTACTGTATAAATTTGTCCAATATACAAGCCAGTAAAAAACCATAACATATAACATTTAACTCCAGGCCCAAAGGGTGCAAGTTCTTCAAAAATCCCATTGGAGAAAATAATCAACCATAAAACAATTACTATACTCCTGATATTAGGACTATTTGAAGTGAAATTATTATTTTTTATTACGTAGAATATTGGCAATATTGAAAGAATAAATAAAGGAATTGAACCAATTATGCCATAAGACATTAGACTAGCAAGAGGGAATGACTCTATAAAATATGTTCCTTGGCCTATATAAGGTTGTTTTAAAAAATTAACAATAAACAGATTCCATTGATCAAATCTTCCTGAAGTAATTGCATTAATACCATTTGATAGCCGATTGTTAAGTAATACATTATATAAAAGGTAATTCGGAATATTTGTATAATTTATAGTTAAGATAATTGCAACAGTACTTAATAAAATTACAACGATCTTTTTTTTCGCAGACATTTTCCAGAAATAGTATATCGTCGCAAAAAGTAGACCTAAAATTGCAGCTCTACTTTTTAGCATAATTAGCATTACTATGAAAAATATTATAGTAATATTTTTCAAAAAAGCCCTCATTAACTGTCCGGCAAAAAGTAAAAATATAATTGAAATAACAAATATCAGAGTTATACCATTTTTTTGAATTACGATATAACTAGTTGAATCTACCCAATTAACACCTCTAAAATAATTTAGATAGATAAATATACCCAGAATCATTGCACTATATATATAAGAACGTGCGAATAGTTTAAGTTTTTTCGCATTAATTTTTTTCCCAACAGCTTGACCTATTAGAAATACAAATAGGCACAGATTGACTGGGTAAACAAATCGAGAAGTAATATATGGATTTTTCGATAAAATTTCCATTAACATTATATAAGTGTCAAATATCAAGACTACTGATATAATCATCAAAGAACTACTTTGAATTTTAGCAAAACTTTTCAAAAGACTTACGAATAACAACACCCATAGCAAATATGTTATTATTGGCACAATGCTAACTTTTGTAAAAAATGGGATATATGTCATATTTGAATAAAATATAACTATCACTAATAAATAATCAGTAATTGTATATACATTAATTGACGTTTTAGTGTTTTTCATATATTTTTCACTATTTCTTGATTTCTAATAAATAGAAATTTTCTAATAATTCTATAAAAACCGCTAAAATTATTTCTTAAGAAAAAAATAAAAGAATATGCAAAATACATTATATAGATATTTCTAATGCGACAAATTCTTACAAATAATCTCGTAAAATAGTCAAGATTATCAACGCCCAAATTAATATATTTGTTAAGCTCTTCATCAAATACTATCTCATATATATATTTCTTTTTTTCATCAAATTTCATATCACAATTAATCCTATAAATATTTGGGATACATGCTGCGAAATATTCAATATAGGTTTTTCCATATATTTTGATATCTTGATCGGAATTCATTTCATAAAACAAATATAAATCTTTTCGTGAAGAATTGCATTTTTTCACCATATTTATTAGATCTCTTTTATAACTGCTGACAAGCGATTCTTTATTTCTCCGTATGTAATGGTAAGGTGTTTTATTTACCAATCCTAAACTATTTATGTACTTAAAATATATACAATTCAAGACTAAATCTTCCCCAGTGTGTAAAAAAACATCGAACAAAATATTATTTTCAATAAGTATTTTTCTTTTATATAGTTTGCACACTGAGACGTTAAAAAGTCCTCGAGCATCTAGTAAGGATATTGCTGCCTTTACCTCTGTCTTTGATTTAAAATATTTAGTAAAAGGGACAGCAGCTTCTATTGTAAATTTGTCCTTAATATAGTCTATTTGGTATCCACATATCGAAATATCAAGAGAGAACTCAATTACGTTTCTGATCAACAACTCAACATAATTATCTTCAATAAAATCATCTGAATCAACAAACAATATCCATTCACCTTTCGCGTTCTTAATTCCAATATTTTTTGCTTCAGAAGTTCCTCCATTTGCTTTGTGATATACAAAAATGTTTGGATAATCCTCACGAAATTTATCACAAATACTAGCACTTTTATCTGTGCTGCCATCATCTATAAGAACTATTTCAATTCTCTTGTATGTTTGGTTAATCAAACTGTTAACACACTTAAATAGAAATTGTTCAGAATTAAAAATCGGTACAATTATACTAACTAGATCATTATTATTATTAAAGTCATCCATAAATCACCACTCCTTTCTCTTAAAATATCTATAATTTACATATAGAACTATTATTTTTAGTCTTCTAAAAACTCGTGGTATAAACTTAATATTATCTCTAACAAAATCTTCACCAGTTTTCTCATAATTATCCAATTTTATATTGATATTTAATTTTTCATTTAACCTCATTTTTTCATTAGTATTCAATTTCCCTTGAACTATTAAAAATCCATCATTATAAACAATAGGCTTTTGATCAATATTTTCTAGTGCATAAAATTTAAAACTATATTTGAATGATCGAATATTACTGAATATTTCTGTTTCCCAAGCATTCTCATTGGGTGTCAAGAGATTTATAAGAATACTTCTTTTCCAGATTCCACATTGTAAGGCAGTTTTATACCGCCCATATTTGTTTCTTTGAACGTATGACTCAAGTATTCTTTTGTCAGGCTCATTTTTTTGATTTATAACTGTTAAAATTACATTCGCAATTCTTGAGTCATTATTCATATTTGCGACTATTGTATCGATTTTTGAACTTTCAACTTTTTCTTCTATGATAAAATCATCAAGTAAAATCAAAACATTTTCAGTATCTATTTTATCTAAAGCATTGATAATTCGATTACTCCAAGGTTTATTTTCATGAAAATTCAAAACATGTATTTTTCTTGCAACAGGGATTTCTTTACAGAATTCCATTGATACATACACATCATATTGACAGTCTGCCCAATACTTATCAAACATTTCAAAAAAAAGTTTTAGAAGTTGCAGATTTTTATCACAACTTAGAATCAAAATACTACAAGTTTTTTCCATGTTTGTTAATTTCCCTATTATAAATTTCCAAAAAGTTGAGTATATCTATTTTAGTGCTTTCTTCGTATGAGTATTCAACAATTTTTTCTAAATTTATTCGAGACATTTCTTGACAAATCATAGGGTTTTCGAATAAAAAATCTATTTTCTTTGCAATAGAATCTGGATTATTGGTTGGAATAATAAATCCATTAACACCATTTTCTATCAATGATACACCCGCTACACACTTATTTGTAGTAATTATAGGTAACCCTTTTGACATTGCTTCGTTAATTACAAGTCCCCAAACATCAGAACGAGTCGGTAAGATGAAAATATTTGATGCCAGGTAATACTCGTCAAGTCTCTTCTTGTCACAAAAATTAATGAAGTGCACATTCTTTGTTTTATTCATATCAATTATTGCTTGATATTCTTTTGTGATTTTACCTCCAATTATTAATACATTAATTTCTGAATGCACTAATGGTAGAGCATTTAGAAGGGTATCAAACCCTTTGCTAAAAATAAATTTACCTACAGCTAAAACTGTAAACTTCTGATTTAAATTCAACTTAGTTCTAATATTCCTTTTTTCATTTTCAGAAGTTAAACATTTGCGAATATCATCTAAATATAACGATGTAAATTTATGTCTATATATATATTCCAACTTAGCACCGTATCTTTTCAAAAATTCATCTGTTGATTCAGAAGTACTAAGATAGTATGCTGCACTAGAAATTATTTTCTTTTTTAATTGATATTTTAAAATATTTTCATTATCTTTTAGTAATCCACCGTCAATACTTAATATAAATTCTTTTTTTAATAAACTCAAAAGAAATATAAGAATTATTTGAGATCCAAAACCATACCCATCCAAAATCAATAGGTCGTATTTAGCATTTAAAATCTTTGAAAATTTGAAAAATCTAATTTTCTTAAATACATCTAAACTAATTTTCTGAAATGATGCAATTTTGGGACGTCTACTTATGTACTCAGTGTTCACATTTCTAACATTATTGTCATTATAGAAAATCTCAATGACTTGTGTTTTTGCAAGTTCATCAAGCCAATCAATTCTGAATGGAGCCAGATTGCTGGTTACAAAACATATTTTCATTACACTCTCCTTTTTAAATAACTGAAATTCTTAAAGAATAGATAAAATATTCTTGGGTTAAAGTTGAGAATATCGGCAAATATTCTAATTTTCAAATCTGGAAACGTTGATAATTTTCTTAGATATTTTTCATATTCTATCATCTTAATCATTTTTTCAAAATCATGATAATTATTTGCCTGTTTTGAATATGAGTGTATACAACCAAACATCGTTCTAGCAATTAAAAAATCGAAATATTTTATATTATTAGGAAATTCTAACGATAGTTTTGCTATAGTTAGCGAATAAACATCTCTTAAAATCATGATTTTATCCGAACTTTGATTGGTCATTATAGAATTATCTCTAACTAGATATTTATACATAAATGCTTTTACATATCCGATCGAATCTAATCTAGGAAATACCCTCCACATAAACTCAACATCCTCTCCAAATCTCAACTTTTCGTTGAAGAACAAATAATTACTAATTAGAAAATCTCTATTGAGAATTAGTGTGCAACAATGGATTTTCAATTTTCTAACCATAAACCCTTTAAGAAGTTTATCTTTGTCAATTATAATTGTTTTAACTTCATCGTTTACAACTGATCCAAATCTGTTAGTTTCGTCCGTTAATTCAAATTTACAAAAACTTGCTTGAAGATTGTTTTTTAAAACAAAATTATATTGAGTTTCTAGATAATCGCTACATATTATATCATCCGAATCAATAAAACATACATAATCGCCAGTAGCTGCTTTTAAACCCGTGTTCCTAGCATTTGGCAGTCCCTTATTTAATTGATTTATTATACGAAACTGAACATTATAACTCTGCAAAATCAAACTGATAATATGCATAGAGTTGTCTGATGTGCCATCGTTCACTATGACTATTTCAAAATCAGTAAATTTCTGATTACAGATTGATTTGAGTGATAACTCAACATATTTTTCAACTCTATAAACTGGGAAAATTACGCTTACTTTCATCTGATTACGCACCTTTCTCTATCTAGATTTTCCTTTGAATATATTAAATTTTTGGTGATAAAAATATTCCGTTGAGTTTTTTAAAAAAATATAATTTTGTGAAATTATCATTATAGAATTTTAAGCTGAAAGATCCTTGCTGTTTTAAGAGACTCCTATTTGAGAAGTATATGTTAATATTCCTTGATAGGATTATTGGTTCACAAGGATTTGACCATTTACCACAGTTAGCGTTATCAATAATCTTTTGTATTTCTCCACTTGCAGCTGCAACTATCGGCTTTCCACATGCCATATAAGTCTGTACTTTAGCTGGAAGTGTTAAATTGATTAGAGGATTATCTGCTAGTGTAACCACAAACAGATCAGCAAGCTCATGGTAATATGGCATTTCTTCGATGGGTAGTTGACCGGTGAAATTTATGTTGTCCAACTTCAGATTCTTTGCCAGTTTAACTACATCGTTATATTTTCTTCCGCCACCAATGATCCAGAATAGAATTTCTTTATTTTCTCTTAACTCGTTAGCAGCCAGAACTATTGTTTCAACGGATTGCGCTGCGCCAATACTACCTGCAAACACAACATTGAACTTACCATTGTTTCTTTTTTGTAGATTCTGTGTGAATATATCTTCCGCGAATTGGGGAAGGTATGTACATTTTACTTTTACATGCAGTTCATCAGTTAGAATTTTTTCGTAACTCATTGAGGTAATGGCTAGCTGATCAGCTTGATTATATAAATGAGTGCAGAATTTTCTAAGTGATTTATAAAAAAAAGAATCTGTGTTCACGCCAACAGTTGTCACACTCATTGGCCATAAATCTTGGATATAGACTACTAACGGAATCTTGGCTCTTCTTTTCATGACTATTCCCGGAATCACTTGAGTAATTGGTGATACTTGAAATACAAATATCTGGTCAAATTCTTTTGTTAGGCTCAAAATTTTGAAAGTTGCACTGATCGTGAAAGTTAGGTAATTTATCATTAGAGAAAACACATCTTTTCCGCGAGATGTTAGAAATGTCCGGTGAATTCGAACTCCATTCCAATCTTCACTTCTATTTTTCCCCCATCGGTAACCCATTCTTACTTTACCATTATTATCCTGAGGAAGTCCCGTAATTACGGTTATTTCATGTCCTTGTTTAACTAAATCAGTCGTTATCTCATTTATTCGAAATTGATCGGGATAAAAACGCTGTGATATGACTAGTATTTTCATTTGTTTTATCCCCTTTTCATTTCGACTAATTTGCTAATAATCAAAAAGCGAAGCTATCTGGCTCCGTTTCCTGATAATATAACTACGATTGTTTTACATAGTATTTTAAAATCTAATTTCAGACTAAGGTGTCTTATATAATTTAAATCACATTTAAGTTTTTGTTCATTCGTATGTTTATTTCCACCACTGACTTGAGCTAAACCGGAAAGGCCAGGAAGTACTAAAAGCCTTTGATTAAAATCGTGGTCCGAAATATCATATTCATAACCGGTCAATGGACGCGGACCGATAAAACTCATCTCCCCGCATAAAATATTTCGTAACTGAGGAAGCTCATCAATACGGAATTTTCGAATGATCTTGCCAACTCTGGTAATTCGATTATCTTCTTCTGCTGTATATAATGGACCCAGTGTATCTGCATTTTCATACATAGATCTCAATTTATAAATTGTAAAGTACTTACCGTTTTTTCCGACTCTTTTTTGACTGTAAAGCATAGGGCCATCTGATTCAAGTTTCACCAACAACCCAAAAATGAACATGACGATTGTGCATGGGACGATTAGCAGTAATGCAAAAACAAAATCGAAAAAGCGTTTGAAAAAAATGTAAGGACATTTCGTTTTGGTTCGTAATGACTGCTCAGCCAGTATTTCATTAATATAGTATTGTCCCTCATACTCGTTTGTTGACATTTCCTCTACCCCCGTAAAGTTAATTTCTGTTTTCCAATTACTTATCCCTAGTAAATATTCACTGTTTTCAATTCTAACTTCTTATTCCAATATATAAACATACTATAGGGGTCAATTCGGACCGATTTAGGCTTTTCGCAATCTCCGCATTTTCCTGTCCTTTTTTTTACCCATTTAGTGATTTTTTCTCCAATCCGGTTGCTATTTCTGAATACATCTTTATTAGACCATTTAATGCGATACTGGCTTATTTTGTTTAATATGTTCGAAATTCATCGAATTAAGATCGATTTTATGATTTTATCCGGTGTTTTTGATCTATGATCGTGTTTCCAAAAACTTACCGTTTTGTTGACTGTGCGTGTGTTTTGTTTGAATTATTTGCATACTATGAGTTAACAATATTCTTAATCTTCTGCTTTTTTTGTTCCAATTATCTGTATGTCAGAACTCTAGTTAATTAGTCTTATTATTGAACTTTGGTTTCCTGCTTTAGGCTCTCCGCTTCTGTTACGTTGAATATTCAGTGTTCCCTAAACATTTTTCATTCAATTACAAATAGTTTTTTGTATGCATACGATGAGTGTTATATCTATAAGAGGAAAGAACTGCTTCTCATTGTGAGAAACAGCACATTTTACTATTAATGAATTTTTCGATTCGTCCATGTGTCGGACTTTTTACGTCTTAAATGTACACCCGCTTTGTTTGATTGTCAAATGAAATAGGACCCTGCTTGCTGCTCAGGGTCCTATCGAAAATTTGTTGAATAGCTGATATTTCGTTGTTTCGTCTTTGCGCCAGACGATACGATTGACGTAGTCGGTATAGGAGAGAATGATGCGCAGCACTTTATCGGAGACATTGGAGACACTGTAGTCAGCAACCTGTCTGAAGTCACTCGGTGACTGTTGATTCAGGATCGCCAATCCTTGTAGGATGCGATCTGAATGTAAGCCGACCATCATGACGGTCGCTTCTTCCATATCATCAAGCCTCTTGAACCAACAAGTCGTATTAGTCTTCTCTCTATGTTGTAGTCATATGTAACACTTTATAGAATTCTCTTAAAACCCCATTGCACCTACTAGAGCTTAAACATTTGTTGAAGTTTAAGTAAATTATTGGTATTCATATTTGTTAAGATCAGCGTTTTAAATTCGGAACGTTCAGCTTCAGTCAAATTGCTATACATCGCTTTCACTGATGCGCTGTCTGAAGTAATATCATAACTTGGATTTTCTATTACTTTGCTAATGCTAGTTCGAATTGAACTAATTAACGTTTTTGTACCAGCACTAGATGTCTTAGATGCTACGACTAACAATTGCTTGTTTGTTGAAATTAAGAGATCTTTGGTTGTTTGTGCGGGTGTCGTTGGTGTCGTTGGTTTTGTTGGTGCCGTTGGTGCTGTTGGTGTTGGGTCTATTGGAACAATCATTTCTGGTTTTTTCCATTCCAAGATCATGGTAGAATTTTGAAGGGAAAGATTTAGAAGTGATTCAGGTAAAGTTTCTTTTGGTAAACTATATACTCCATCAACAATAAGAATAGAAGGATCAATTCTGCCTAAGATCGAGTAAGCAACATCAAGAGGAAGTTCTAATTTCCCGATTTTAAGATCTAACGGTTGAACGTTGATCGAAGATTCATTCTCATATATTAGCATTTTTGATTCGATTCTGATTAGCATACCGTTTAAATAAGCAAAAATCCTAACATTGACTTTATCCTCTTGAAGAGAGACATCAACACTTTTAACAGTTGCCGGTCCAATGACTGTTCCCTCCTTGACTAAAAGTTGCGTAATCGTATTTAAGTCAGCATCATTCAAAACCCAAGACCCACCTTTAGCTTGGTACCCTAAATAATCTGACATCAGAGTCTCACTTGTTTTAACTTTGATTATAACCAATTTACCGGTATCCAAAACTAAAAAGGCTAAAATACCAAAGATTAGCATAAACGAACAGAAAGTAATAGCCAAAAATAATAGCCATTTTTTTAAACTTGACATCTTCCTTTTGATTTTATTCTCTTTCATTTTTGCCTCTTTTTGCATCTGATATCAAGCGATCAGATACACTTTTTTTTATATTCAATTGTAAATCTGATTCTTTACATTGGGTGACCCTTCTTTAATTGTAATTTTATCACTTTCCTTTATGGATAGGCAACAGGTAATTAGGCAGTATTTATAAGGGACCTATTTTCATACTCGATAGAACTTAGATATCCGAAGCAAGAACAGAGGCTCATTCTGAATGATGTTGGGATGCGATGATCAATCGTTTCGATCTTTGTAATTTTGATTGCTTTAGATCCAATATCTTTTTCGCATTCAATTGAAAAAAGGAGTCTCATTTCTAAGAACCCCTCGTTATCGACAATAAATCTACCGAGTTACTTCGGCATTGAACACAGAACCAACAATCATTCTGCAACTATCATAAAATCGGAAATATTTTGTTTAATTTGCGCAAGAGATGCAGCATCCGGATGCATTACGTAAAGTAAGCGACTACCCATACTATATGTCGGTTTCATATCTCCAACTCCTGATAAATTTGATGTGGTTATTTCCCATGGTTTGTTACTATCCAGCTGTCTTTTGATTAACTTTGAAAGTTCATTTGTTGACATATTTGTATCAATGCTTTTACTTGTAGCACTTATAATTCCATCAATTTTTGTAAGTGTTGACAATGATGTTAGTTTTGCAAACATTCCTTTGATCAATTCTTGTTGATTAAGCCCCCGTTGGATATCACCAGCAGCAAATTGATGACGTTCTCTTGCAAATGTTAGTGCTTTAGCGGAATCTAATGAATTTATACCTGAATTGAAATGTACTCCGCCTTCAGTTGTAAAACTATATTTAGAATAAACATCTACGTTTCCAATGACATCAATTATCTTAACTACTGACGAAAAATTGACGCGAACATAGTAATTTATACTAATTCCTACAAGATTCTCAATCGTTTTTACACTACAATTTATCCCGAAATTACCCGCATGTGTTAGCTTATCATAAGCACCAGTTTCACACCCAAGTGGAGTATATGTATCTCTCGGAATACTAACAGTAAGAATCTTGTTTGTGGTTGGGTTTACAACCATAATAATATTAACATCACTTCTTGATTTTGTCGTGATAGGACCCGTAACATCAATACCGCTGATAAATACAATAAATGGTTTCTCTGAGATATCAACTTCTTTGACAATCACTTCTTTCACTGAAGTCTTTTCCACTGTCCAGATTACTCTAGTTTTTGATTCGAACTTGGGATCAACTTCAATCAAGTAGTCTCGCATAGAGTTGTCAAGGACCATAACATCAACATCTCCAGAGTATAGTTTCTCCATGTTTGTTTGGTCATCTGTAACGGAATTCCACGAATATTTTTGGATTTTTGTGGTCAATTGATCAGCAAGATATGTATTTGTGAGTTTATCCATTGTTTCAGATACACCAAATTTTGTGTTCTTAGCATCCTCAATTGAGATAATTTTACTATCTGCTAAAACTACAAATGTAATTATGCTGGTTTCTGTTTTATTATATGATAATACTTTTTCTGCTGAATACTGGACATAAAAGAGAAATCCAGATGTAATAAAAATAACAATAATTACTAAAATCTTAATTATTTTCGAGTACTTGAATTTGCTGACGATCATATTTAAAACTGCAACCCCTCCAAGTACGTAAATTGCTACAGTTGGTATAAATGTATTATAGATTAAACTTAAAAGCAAAAACAAAGAAGCAATGATTGATATGATCCAAAGTAAGTTTTTTATCAGTAATTTCATATAACACCCTAACCTTCCGATTTTTATCATACATCAATATTCGTTAAATTACTATATTTTACTCCCGCTATTTACAATTTGCCTTTTTATAAAATCTTTAACTATGGCTGTTGCCTTACCTCTTTCTTTATCGTTGAGTAAAAATGAAAATCCAATTAGTATTCCTAAGATTATCATTAAACAAGCGGAGATTAGTACTAAGAACCAAGTTTTTATTGGAAATATAAACACAACAATTGAGAAAGTTATAATTAGAATAAACATAAAAATCAAACTTCGATATATCGAATCATAAAAAAAGGATAATCGTTCATTCAGACAAAACGCAGCATACATTGGAACAAAGATTAAACACCTAATTACTTCGAAAATACTACTAACTCCAGCAATAGCATATAAGCCAAAATTAGTTTTTTTAATAATTAGAAATACAAATAGAATATTTAGTATTCCAGTAACGAAAATCGATACAGCTGGCCATTTTAACTTATTCGTAATTGTAAAAATATAAAATAATGGCATTATGCAAAAACTTGCAACCATAGAGATCATTGTTAATATTGCTAAAATTGTTAGTTCAGTGCTAGCTACTGAAGGTACCCATAGTTTGAAAAACACTGATGACAAAGCAATAAAACCTGCAATCGGTATTCCTGTAATAATTGAAGTAAATTTTAATGTGTATTTAAGTTCTGAATTAAATAGAACTCTATCCTCTTTTGCATAAAGAATTGTTAAATATGGGTTGAACGCAGTTGGTACAACATTAATTAGCATCTGAAGTGCCATTGGTGCGGTTTTTGCAACTGCTAATATACCTGAAGCTGAAGTTCCTAACATTATATTAGCAATTAATAAATCCAAGCCGGTAATTAATATTGAGCTTAATTGAGTGAATGAATTCCAAATCCCTGCAGTGAAAAGTTCATAAATAATCTTGAGTTTTAGATGTTTTAATGAAATTATCAAATTAGGCATAATTCTTTTTGCCACAAAAATGTTTAGAATCCCTTGCGTTACAATTACAACTAAAACTGATAGGCCGATAAAGTAAACTTTAGGAGCGAAAAAAGCAAATAATACAATCACAACAATTAATCTAGCAACAATTGAAATTATTCCAATTATACTTGAAATATCTAACCTATTCATACAAAACGCGGGCAATGAAAATGAATTAGTCGCAACATTTATTATAAATGCGGTAAATATAATAATAAAGAGAAATTGAACATCAGAAAATATATTTTCAGGAATATTTAAGATGATATTTAAATTTAAAATAATTGCTAAACAAATTATAGAAGATATGAAAACAATAATGAGATTTGTAAAAAAAGAAGTACTATAGTAGTCATTAGCAGCATCAATATCGTTACTATGAACACGTATAGTAACAAAACGAGCGGTCATTGAAGTAAAAGCTGTAGATAGGATCCATAGATACGAAGTAAAATTATTCGAAATCGGAACAAAAGAATATGCTTCTTTTCCAATTCTCAGAACAATATAAGGTGTCAGAAAAAGACTCACTAATAATGAAACAAGCACTGAAAGAAAATTCGCAATAATATTCAGAATCAATTGTTTTCTCTTCATTTTACACCTCAATTTTGGGTCTTCGATTCTTCGCCTAATCTTCGATAAACAAAAATAATAATTAGTGAAATAATTATCAATAAACTACATATAGATTTATTCATTCTGAAAATATATTCTCTTACAAATGTTGTTCTAGTGTCTTATATAAAATGTTTACAACCTCATCCCAACTATTATTTTTCAATTCACTATTTTTAAACACATCTTGCTTCACAATAAATCCACATAATATTTTTTCAATAAGAAGTGCAAGCTCATTTGGTTTAAAAGGATTGAAAAAATACGCATTTGCATATCCATTTAGAATTTCTCGAGAAAAAGAACAATCAGAAGCTAAAATAATAGTACCAATTTCCCTTGCTTCCGCAAGAGGTAATCCAACTGTTTCGATAAATGAAGGGAAAATCAATGTACTTTCATTATATTTATTGATAACATCCAAAAATGGAATATCTCCAATAAACATAATATTTTCGCGATAAATGTCCTCATCAATTGTAAGTTCTATAGTAAAATCAAAGCATCCTTTTTTTCTAAGTATAGAACTAGCATCGTAAATACATTTGTGATTTTTATATATATATTTGCTTGCCGGATAGAAATACTTTTTACGATCAAATTTCCCAACTCTAACAAAGTTTGAATAACTAGGAATATTAGGAAAAACTTTATAGACGTTTTCTCCGCTAATTCCTGTTTTCTTAATTACAGCTTTTCTAATCCATTCAGTTTGAACAATAATTGCGTCAGCATTTCTTAAAGATTTTTTAATGAGAAATCCAATAATATACTGATAGATTGCATATTTATACTCAGATCTTTTAATAAAAGAAAAGTTTTTTACATCTTGAAAAGGTATTGGTTGATGCATATAAACAACCTGTGGAGCTTTTACTCCGTAAGTAATCGTATTTTGAAGAGAAAGAACTATATCTGGTTTTAGTGAATTAATAAACTGGCCACCCGTTAAAAAGTCAAATTTTAATCGCTTTATCCAACCCTGTTTTTTTTTACTAAAGTTAACTACTTTTATCTTTTTGTTCTCAATTATTTGATTAGTGCTTACTATAAAAATCCACTCATTGTCAGTATCATAGTCTATAATATAATTATAAAATCCTTTTAAAATCGTTAATGCACCTCCTGAGACGGCTGCTGCATCATTTACAATTATTCTCATAATTAGTTCTAGCTCCTTTTATTTTTAACTCATAAAAAACTGTTTTCAATATCAATTCACATTATTACATTAATTTGAATTTCATTCTTTTGTAAAATGACGATTGATTGTTAAAAAGTGCCTTGTTATGAACCATAATACAATCATGACAATAAACCCAACACAGGTTTCTCCACTTTGAAAAATTTGATTATTTGCAGAAAAATAAAATATCATCATACAAAAGTTAAAAAAAACGACAACAGCAAATATATTTTTCGTAATCAACGTATCTTTCCAACTAAGACCAAATAAATAGCCTATAAGAAATACTACTAGAACTGTACCAAAAAATGTAATGTCAGATGCAGGGTAAACAAAGAATGTAGACCAAACCTCTCCTGTAACCCAACCGTTTTCTGAAGTTTTAGCTACATATGTTCTTTTAAAGATATAACTTTCATAATTTTCCTTTCCAACTATTTTAAGAAAGTTATGAGTTAGAAAATTCGAAAAACCAAATCCATAACTAGAAGTGAATTTATGACTCATTGCAATTGATAAACCTTTATAACCATGAGAAACATAACTACTTAGGAAAAGTGCTGTAGATCTAATACGATTGGGCAATAAACTAAGTAAATAGTAGTTCTCTTTTTCTACAGCATATCCAAAGAGCGCATATTTTATTACTGAATTATTAATAGAATCATCAATAGTTTCTGGCTTCACATCCGGATTTAGATTACTATCTATAGTAGTTTCTGGAATAGTAGTAGTGATTTCAGTTTTCTCATTAATTATACTTCCATTTTGATCAGTTGGTGTCAAAACAACAGCAGGAGCTGTTCCTTTTGATATATCCATTTCAATTCTACTTACCATAGTTGATGAATAATACATGAAAAATAATGCACAAATTAATATAATTGTTGACAGTATTTTGAGTCTGAACTTTATATTGAATCCTTTTTTGTAATTTGAAAATAACAACAACGTAAAAAATAAAACTATTTGTGACGTAAAATCTGCACTAATTTTATTAATACCTTGGCTAATTCCTAATATTAACATACATACCATAACAAACAAACCAACAATTTTGACTTTTTTTGAGAGTTTAGGCATAAAAAAAAGTGTCAATGGTACAATCATAATTAGAAATGGAGAGAAAACAATTCTTAAATACTCGACAACTTTAGAACCATTTAGGGTATACTCATAAGAAATTTTATATGCTTTTCCTGCATTATATAATCCAGTTAAAAAATCAGGATAAAATTTTCCCGTTCTAGAAAAAACAGTTGGAATATATAGAATTAAGAAAACTATAGAACACATGAGCAAAATATTATTCGTATTCAAATTCAGTTCATTATTTGGAGTTTTTCCTTTTTTTATAGCCAATATATATCCAAAAACTAATGCAATTATGCAGGATACTAAAAACGAATATAATTCAAATTCATTATTAATCTTCCAATCTAGAGGACCAAAAGCGAAGATTATCACTGTAAAGCCAAAAAAACCACCACAAATTATAAGCGGTATATACTTGATTATTCCTTTGAATTCGAACATCAATTTTTCCGTGCTATTACCTACAAAATAATTGTTAACCAAAGTCAAAATTTTGTTTATGTGCTTTTTCATTGATTCAAGTTTTCCCTCACAAATTCTACTATTCTCATAGCTTGTGCTATATTATTCTTTTTTTCTAATACAAAAAATTTTGCATCAACTCCTTTTTTATTTAGCTCTTCTTTTGATTTCTGAAATACCTCAATTAAAGAGAGTGTAATATCGCGTGCGGTATCACCATTAATAATATACATATGTTCAAAATATTCCTCCGGAATACCTGGCATTTTAGTAGATAAAACAGGTGTACCAGAAACCATGTATTCCATATTCTTAGATGGGAAAGAAAATTTTGTAAACTCTTGATTTGCAGGTCGCGGGTTTACTAATAGTGTTGCTTCTATCTCTTTTTTTACAACGATACTATTATCAACTAGTCCATAAAAGACAATTCTTGAATCTTTTTTTGTAGCCAACTTTATCTCTTGAGAATAGTCTCCTGTTCCAAATATCCATAGCATCGCGTTGTCGTCTGCATAATCCATGAATCCATCAATTAAGTTTTTAAGACCATATTGCATTCTTAACGCACCAGCGTAGATTATCACGTTTTTCGAATGCTTATTTTTAATAAGATTATCTATATTTTCCATTTCAATATCTACTAACCCCTCCATAATAATAAATGGTTTATTACTTCTATTCACAATATCATTCATCTGTTCAGTTAATAGAATGAACGCATCTATCATTTTATATGAGAGTGAAACAAAATATCGAACAATTATATGTAAATATTTGCTTTTGACTCTTGCATCTTTTACATCACCCATATATTCGTAAATATCGCAAAATATTGCTAATTTCTTGCATTTAATAATCGAAGATGCAAGTAAAACAAATGGTATCATTGTAATATAAGCTGCATCCATTATTATAAACTTTTCTGGTTCTTTTCTATATGTAAATAACCACGAAATAGTTTTAATAAAAAATAAAAGCCCCAAAAACAGTTGCTTTAAAACAGGTAAATTTACTACTCCCAAATGTTCAAAATACAAATTTTTTGAAATTTCTTCCTTGCGATTTTTCCAATAAATACCGTTATATGTTTTAATATTAATACTTCTTCCAACCAATGATTTAATATGGGTTTCCTTATTTGCGCATAAACCTTCAAGTATAAGTGTATGAAATTTATATCCAGATTCCTGTAAGCCGTATGTTGAAACATTTACATTTTTCCGCAACTCTTTTTTCATTCTAACAAATTCGTCTTTTGATGGAACAGACGATACATACAAAATTTCCATTATTTAGTCTCCTTTAACGTTTCTTATTTCAACTAAGTATGTTGCAGCTGCATATTTAATCATTTTTCTTAAATTTACATATACATAGTAACATTTTAGTTCGGCTTTCGAGCTTTTTTTTAGTTTTAATCCTATTATTATAGTTTTTTTTGTAAAATTCCACTAAGTATCAAATAGAATTGATTTTTTGTGAAATTATTAATATAGTATTGCAATCCGTTATTTCCATATAAAACAACTTTCTCGGGTCCTTCATAATACTCTTTGATTAGCTCGCTTAATCCTACGTAATCACTAGGTTTAACATATTTCCCACATTTTGCATTATCGAAAAGTGTACTTATCTCTCCATAAGCTGTAGCAACTATCGGCTTTCCACAGGCCATGTAAGTCTGTACTTTAGCTGGAAGTGTTATGTTGATTAGTGGATTATCTGCTAGCGTTACCACAAACAGATCAGCAAGTTCGTGATAGTATGGCATTTCTTCGATAGGTAGTTGCCCGGTAAAATTTATATTGTCTAACTTCAAATCTTTTGTTAGTTTAACAACTTCGTCATACCTCCTACCACCACCTATGATCCAGAATAATATCTCTTTGTTTTCTCGTAATTCGTTTGCTGCCAGAACAATTGTTTCAACGGATTGTGCAGCACCAATGCTTCCTGCGAACACAACATTGAACTTACCATTAGTCCTCTTTTGTAGATTTTGAGTAAATAAATCTTCAGCGAATTGGGGTAGGTATGTGCAATTCACTGTTACGTGGAGTTCATCGATTAGGTATTGTTTATAACTCATTGAAGTTATTGCTATCTGATCTCCTTGATTATATAAATAGGAACAGAATTTTCTGAGTGCTTTATAAAAAAAAGAATCAGTCTTCACTCCAACAGTCGTCACGCTCATCGGCCACAGATCTTGTATATAGATAACTAAAGGAATCTTGGCTCTTTTTTTCATCACAATGGCCGGTATTATTTGAGTAATTGGAGATACTTGAAATACGAATATTTGATCATATTCTTTCAATAATCGTAAGATTTTGAATGTCGAACTGATTGAAAAAGTCAAATAATTGCTTATAAGTGACAGAACATTTTTTCGCCGAGATGTCAGAAACGTTCGATAGATTTGAACTCCATTCCATTCTTCTTTTCTGTTTTTCCACCAACGGTAGTTTTTTCTTACATACCCGTTATTGTCTTGTGGAAGTCCTGTAATCACTGTGATCTCATGACCTTTCTTAACCAAATCTACTGTTATTTCGTTTATCCTGAACTGATCGGGATAATAACGCTGTGATATAACCAATATTTTCATTGTCTTACCCTTTTAGTTTCAAAGTTAACTCCATGTTAATCAAAAAGCGAAGCTATCTGGCTCCGTTTCCTGAGAATATAACTACAATTGTTTTACATAGAATTTTAAAATCTAATTTCATGCTTAGATTCCTTATGTAACGCAAGTCGCATTCAAGTTTTTGTTCGTTGGTATGATTGTTTCCGCCACTGACTTGAGCTAATCCGGAAATACCAGGGAGCACCAACAGCCTCTGATTAAAGTCGACATCTGAAATATCATACTCATATCCGGTTAGAGGTCGCGGACCGATGAAACTCATTTCTCCGCGAAGTATATTTCGTAATTGTGGAAGTTCATCAATTCGTAGTTTGCGAATGATTTTTCCAACTTTAGTAATTCGATTATCACTTTCTGCTGTATATAAAGGACCAATCATATCCGCATTATCATACATGGATCTTAATTTAAATATCGTAAAGTACTTGCCGTTTTTACCAACTCGTTGTTGACTGTACAGCATAGGCCCTTTTGATTCTAATTTAACAAGTATCCCAAATGCGAAGATGATGATCGCAACCGGGATAAACAGTAATAGGACCAGTACAATATCAAAAAATCTCTTAATGGAAATGTATTGGCAATTCATTTTACTGATCAATGATTCATCAACCAGAATGCTGTTTATGTTGAGCTGTCCATTAAACTCATTTGTAGTCATTTTCTTTACCCCCGCAAAGTGAATTTCTGTCTCTAAGTTACTTCTCTCCAATAACTGACAATATATTCAAAATTATACCATTTTATCCCAATAAATGCACATACTAATGCGTGTTTATATAGGCTGTTTCTTCTGGATTTTCCCCATTGTATTTATCTGTCCTTTTTTATGCCCACTTGAAATAACATTCACTAAACTACTTTACTTCTGTAAATATGCCAAATACCACTTAAGTAATACAAAAATAGCTTGTTTGGTCGAGCTTGTTCGAAAAGATCGGTAAATCATCGTTTTTCAAACTCTGCTGAACTTTTTTTACATAACTGTATCTTCCAAAAAAAATCTAATTTGTGTACCATGAGTGAATATTTCGAATTATATTGCACACTTTAAGTTTACACAAATTTATCTTTTCACCGCGCTGTTCTTATCGATTCAATAAGCAGTCTGCTAGTTGGAAGAGTGAGTGAAATCTTTGATTGTTCTTATTTCTTAACTTTTCCATTCACGATTTTACCGGGAAAATTCCTTATGCTCTACTACATTATAAGTAATTATCACCTTTCTCATTTATTACTTCTTTACTCGATTTCACTTGATTAGATTGAACACTAAGAGTGTATTTATTTGGCCTTGTTTGTTTTACTTAGGGTCGCCCGATTATAACTAACACCTTTTATTTTCTGAAGACCCACTGGTTTTTTTTATTCGCCTTTTTTCCATACGACACGATTTACGTAGTCGGTATAGGAGAGAATGATGCGCAGTACTTTATCGGAGACATTGGGCATACTGTAGTCAACTACCTGTCTGAAATCACTCGGTGACTGTTGATTCAAGATCGCCAATCCTTGTAGGATGCGGTCTGAATGTAAGCCGACCATCATGACGGTCGCTTCTTCCATCGCTTCCGGGCGTTCATGCGCTTGACGGATGTTAAGGGAACGAAGACCCAAGATGGACGTTTCTTCACTGATGGTCCCGCTGTCGCTGAGGACCACATTGGCCGACATCTGCAGTTTGACGTAATCAATGAATCCCAATGGTTTCATGAGGGTGATCAGCGGATTAAACTGAATCGCTTTTTCTTCGATCATTTTGCGGGTTCTAGGATGCGTTGAAACAATGATCGGTAACTGATAGGTTTCCGCAATCAAATTCAATGAATCGACCAGATCCAAGAAATTCTGTTCTGAATTGATGTTCTCCTCGCGATGCGCGGAGACTAAGAAATAACCTTTTTCAATTAAGTTGAGTCGCGTAACGATATCCGATTTTTTGATCTGTTCAAGTTTATTGGTCAACACTTCAAACATCGGACTGCCGGTTTTGATGATACAATCGGCCGGTAATCCTTCACGCAACAGGTATTCGCGTGCGATATCACTGTAGGTCATGTTGATGTCCGAAATGTGGTCAACGATCTTACGATTGGTTTCTTCCGGTACCCGTTGGTCAAAACATCGATTGCCGGCTTCCATATGGAAGATCGGGATATGTCTGCGCTTGGCCGCAATGGCGCATAAACACGAGTTGGTATCCCCCAAGATCAAGACCGCATCCGGTTTCACTTCATCCAGTACTTTGTCGATTCCGATCAGGATATTCCCAATCGTCTCAATCGCTGTTCCGTTAGCCGCATTCAGAAAATAATCCGGTTTTTTCAGTTCGAAGTCATTAAAGAAAACTTCATTCAGTTCATAATCATAATTCTGTCCCGTATGGACAAGCAGGTGCTCAATGGCGTCGGAATGGTCAAGTTTCTTGATCACAGCCGAGAGACGAATGATCTCCGGCCGTGTTCCGACGATGGTCATCACTTTTAATTTACTCATTTTTCGTTACCTCCGCAGAATAGGTATCCGGCTTCGCCGGATCAAACACTTCCGTTGACCAGAATAACGTGATCAATTCACCCTCACCGGTATTGGTGATGCTATGGGTATAACCGGTCGGGATATCCAACACGCGGGGTCGATCTCCGTTGACGATATACGTGATCACTTGTTTGGAAAAGATATGACGGAAACGGATCACCGCATCCCCTTGGATCACCAAGAACTTTTCGGCTTTGGTATGATGCCAATGGTTACCGCGCGTAATACCGGACTTGGTTTTTGAGACAAACACTTGTCCCAGGGTCGAGGATTTGATGAACTCCGCCAACCATCCGCGGTTATCGCTATTTTTCTTCAGGTCATAAGCGAAATTCTCGGTATCCAAGTAAGAAAGATACGTACCGTATAAAGCACGATCGAAATCAGTGTTCAAGACCGGCAGATATAAATTATCACGGGTCGCACGGAAAGCGACGAGCTTATCCGCCAGTTCACCCAGTGAAATAACACTTGTTGTCGGAACGATGCAGAATTCGTTTTTCTTGTTTGTAACACCGCTTATCGCATTGACGAATTCACGCACTACATCATCGATGTGGCAAAGCTCCAAGGTGTATTCACGATCACTGATCGAAATCAGCAGATCATGAGAAATGTTGTAACAGAACGTAGCGACGACCGAATTATAGTTCGGACGGCTCCATTTACCGAAGAGATTAGCCAAACGATAGACATAAACAGTCGATTCGTGTTTCTTCCCATAAGCGAATAACAGGTCTTCTCCGGCCTTTTTACTGGCACCGTAGGGATTATTCAGTTCGGCTTGGATCGACGACGTGATCAGTACCGGTGACGTATTGCGATGTTTCTCCAACAGTTCCAACAGTGTACTTGTAAATCCGAAGTTTCCGCTCATGAATTCCGCCGGATCTTCCGGACGATTCACTCCGGCCAAATGAAACACAAACTCGCAGTCGCGCGTATAGTGATCCAATTGTGCAGGAGAAGTATCCAAATCGACTTCATAGATCTCATGGATTTTCATTGTCTGTAAGTGGGCAATCAGATTCCTGCCGACAAACCCGTTCGCTCCTGTAACTAAACACTTCACTTGCCGGCCCAGCCTTTCAGCTCGTCACGCACATACTCCAGTTCCATCAATTTGGTTTTGATTTCATCCACGTTCAATCGTACTGTATTATGGCTGGTATATTCTTCTTCTTGGGAAAGTTCGACATCCCCTTCTACGAAGTATTTATCGTAATTCAAATCACGCTTATCGGCCGGTACACAGTAGAAGCCGCCCATGTCTTTCGCAACCAAGTATTCTTCCTTGGTCAACAGGGTCTCATAAAGTTTCTCCCCGTGACGAGTTCCGATGATCTTGATCGGTAGATTCGAATGAAACAGTTCTTTAAGCGCTTGCGCCAAATCACCTACGGTAGAAGCAGGACTCTTCTGAACCATGATATCGCCCGCATGTCCGTTCTCAAACGCAAACAACACCAATTCGACAGCTTCATCCAAACTCATCAAAAACCGTGTCATATCCGGATTGGTGATCGTCAACGGAACATTCGTTTTGATTTGATTGATAAATAACGGAATCACCGAACCGCGGCTGGCCATAACATTTCCGTAACGAGTCCCGCAGATCATGGTTTCGGTTTCATTGATCGTTTTCGACTTCGCCACAAACACTTTTTCCATCATCGCTTTGGAGATCCCCATCGCATTGATCGGATACGCTGCTTTATCAGTTGAAAGACAGATGACTTTCTTAACTTTATTTTCAATCGCCGCCGTCAATACATTATCGGTACCCAACACATTGGTCTTGACTGCTTCTAACGGAAAGAACTCACAGGAAGGCACTTGTTTCAATGCTGCCGCATGGAAGATATAATCAACTCCGTGCATCGCATTTTTGATACTGGCTAAGTCACGCACATCGCCGATGTAGAATTTCAATTTATCGTTCTTATAGAGGATACGCATATCTTCCTGTTTTTTCTCGTCACGCGAGAAAATTCGGATCTCTTTGATGTCCGTATTCAGAAAGCGTTTCATCACCGCATTGCCAAATGAACCAGTCCCACCCGTTATAAGTAATGTTTTATTTTCAAACATGTGAAATCCCCCTTTTTAGTTATTAAATTTCCCCTTGATTATACCACTATACAGGGGGATTTTCAAAACGCGAATCGATCCAAGCGGACTCTTAGACTGTTTTTGTGTTCATCTCACATCGTATCTTTCAATGAAATTATCAAAATGTTTCCATGATTTTGCGAGTACTGATTTTGTAACTGTCCGTCAGTTCAACCCAGGTTCACTCTATACGTGTTTTTCTGCCTTTTCGAAAAGTAAGTAAGAAATCTTACATAAACTCACAGCCGAAATCAGTGTATAATTATAATAACGAGAATTGTTACGGATGATTATATTGATTTTGTTTATAAATAAAGTTGAAACAAACCGACACTTAAAAGAGGGAACGATGAAAAAATCAACAAAATCCAGAATCATAGCTTTCTTAGTTATCTTGATCGTCGGTGGATTTCTTTTCTCTCTTATGGATCATACATATACATCGACAATCAGGTTGAATTGGTCAATCAAATTACCGGCTCAAACCAAACAAATTTATTCAATCGACAACTTCGGTGATGGTTGGTTCGGTGAAGGTGAAAAGTATCATGTGTTAACGTATCATGACAGTACTAAGATCATCAAGTCACTCGAGTGGAAAAGCGGTCGATATCCGTTAGCGGAAACCGAAGTTCTTAAGATTCTTGAAAATTTAAAAGTGCCCGAAGCGAATCTTCCTGATTTTCAAAAAACCTATTTGTATTATATAAAAAGGGACCAAAGTGAAGGCTCAACGATTTATTTGATTTATTTCGCGGATATAAAAACACTTTATGTGATTGAAAATATCTTCTGATTTGGATATGTATATTCTCGATAAATGGATCAATTAGGTTTATTACTCGCAACGAACGATAAAAACAGCACTGGATTTTGAGATTCAGTGCTGTTTCATGTCTGATCATACTACTTCGCAACTCTTATGGATATTGCATCGGATGTTTATCGGATGCGTAATTTTTATAACTTCTGTTACTCACTCAACAAATCTAACAGATTTTTGCCTTTCAATTCTTCTTCACTCCATTTTATCAGAGCGAAATTTCCTTTTGATTGTTTATTTACGCGATTGATCCATTCAATTTCGCTGTTTGCTTTCGATTGTAAAATACGATTCGTAGTTTTCGACGCATACAATGAAGAATTGATGATCCACCATTTCGTCGCAATACCGGCTCGGACTAAATCTTCTTCCAATCGGATCGCTTCATATACAGGTGTCGTTTCTGCCAATGTGATGATCAACACTTCGGTTTCTTGGGGATTGCGAAGACGCGGTAACAGTCGTTTAACGGATTCCGGGATATCCCCTTGCGAACGTTCTATTTCTTTATGATAACTTTGGGTCGAATCCAGCAACAATAATGTATGGCCGGTCGGTGCCGTATCGATCACGACGACTTGGTCTTCGGCGTTTTCAACGATTTCCGCAAACGCTCGGAATACCGCGATCTCTTGTGTACATGGTGATTTAAGATCTTCTTCGATATACGCTATATCACTTTCAGCCATCGTTTCTTTGGCTTTCGCCAACACCTCTTCCTGATACTTTTTGAGTTCGCGTTTCTCATCGATATGACTGATGGTTATACCCGAACCTTCTTCGATCAGGAAGTGAAGATGAGCCGCCGGATCTGTCGTTGTCAAATGAACTTTCTTCCCGCGGGCAGCCAATCCGATCGCGATCGTTGCGGCGATCGTTGTTTTTCCGACACCGCCTTTACCCATCGTGAAGATCACTTTCTTATTGCTGTTGTAGAGGTCGTCGATCACTGTGTTCAGTGAATAATTGTTATTCGGATCGAGATCTCTTTTCTCAATAGAAAAGTTATCTTTGACCAGCAAGGATCGTACGTTGTCCATCCCGGTTATATTGTAAGCACGCAGCGGTATAGAGTAAGTCGGAATTTTTTTGAGTCTTTCCGGCATATCATTCAATGCCTCTTGTTGTTTTAGATAGATCGCTTTAGATACATTGTCGTCATGTGTTTCAAGCATCCCGTTGATGATCAGCACTTGATTGTCGACACCCAATTCAGATAACTCTTCAGAAGCTCTGGAGGCTTCTTTAAGCGGTGTTTCTTCCGCTCTCGAGACAAGTATCAAGGTTGTGAGTTCACCGTCGGCAAGCGTTGAGACAGCTTGTTTATAGATCTCTTTCTTACCTTCCAAGCCGGACAATTGACCTAAACACGAAGCACCGTGGGTACTTTCACTGATAAAGTTGCTCCAAGCGGACGGTAACTGCAGCATCCGCAACGTATGTCCTGTCGGTGCTGTATCGAAAATAATATAATCATATTTTTTCTGGGCTTGTTCATCCGTCATATAATTCGAAAACTCATTGAAAGCCGCTATTTCGACTGTACACGAACCAGACAATTGTTCTTCCATGTTCGTCAACACTGAGTCCGGCAACATCCCGCGATAGGGAGCTATAACACTCTCACGATACTCTGCTGCGGATTGGATCGGATCCAAATTCGCTACTACTAAGTTTGGAACTTCGCTGATTTCTACCCCTTGATTCGTTAAGGTAGTATTGAAGACATCCTGTAAATTGGACGCCGGATCGGTACTGACCAAAAAGACTTTTTTCCCTTGATCGGCTAAGGTAACCGCTGTTGCACAAGCGGCGGATGTCTTACCGACACCGCCTTTACCTGTAAAAAATAGATATTTAGTAAGATTCAGTTTTTCTACATTAAATAGTTCAAACATGTTTATCCTTCTTTCATCATTCCCTGCTTGATTAGATCTTATATAATTTTTGATATTTCCCTTACCATCAATTCATTCGAAATTCCACCGTAAAACCGTAATTTACCATTCACCGAAGTTAATGGTAATTTATAACCGAGTTTCATGGCATTCGTAACAAGGGTGATCTCATCCTTACTATCCAGCAGAATATCGGTAAAGTTGATTTCAACTTTATCGTTTATTTCTGTTTTTGACAGATACTCAACAAACTCATCATACATTTCTTTCATCGTTTTGGTCGGTCCGCATGACCCTCCGCAATTACATCCGGCGCCAGCCGGCTGATCTTTGATTCCAAATACTTCTACTTTGATTTTATCAGTCATTTTATTTCTCCTTTTTATCGAACAACACGTAATTTCAGTGGTTCGGAATTCTGTTTTAGCATCGTTGTTGGGATTTCCAACAACTTCGTAAATTCTTCATTCGTCGGATATCGGCCGGTGATGACGATCTCTCCGTCGACGACAGCCAAGGGTAATTTAGCAATCCCTTCTTTATACAGCAACTGGTGGACTTCGTTGTTGGTCACAAATTCCATCGGTGAAGTTGACAGATTAAACCGATCGACAACGATCCCATTTTCCGCAAGTGTCTTCAAGACCGTTGTTACGCGCAACAATTCTGTATCTACACCCACACCGCACAGACCCGTCGAACAACACATTGCCGGCTCAAATAATTGTATTTTCTTCATATTTTTTTCTCCCTGAGTATCGCATTTTTTACTCTGTCATTAAGGTTTACGATGCTTCTTTAAGTTTGTATGCTTATAATTGAATACACTCATATTTAAGGTGAAAATAGACGACTTACATCGCTCTTACTCGTGAAACTCCACCGCAGAGCGCTTGTTGACTTTGAAGCGTCGTCAATTTCTGAATATCCGCCAGCATTTGTATATTCGCGCCGAATTTCAGTTTTAGATCTGCGATCAACAAACGATTCTCGGCAACAAACGCACTGCTCAACTCATAATAAGCCCATTGCGATGATTTTTTTGAAACCACGATATCGGCATTTTTCAGTTTGATCAAATGTCTTGATACATTGGATTGCGTCATCGACAATATTCCTTCAAGTTCGCAAACACACATCTCTTTACAGAACAACAAATTCAGTATTCTTAATCTGTTTTCATCGGACAAGGCTTTAAATAGATCACTCATCATTTGGATGTTCTCCTTTATATTTGTATATTTGAATATACTCATATAGTACGTTTTATTCTGGCCCATGTCAAGTCAACAAAAAAAGATGAAGTTCATTCATCTTTCGGTTCTTATCGATATCCGTCCGGATTTTGGCTTTGCCATCTCCATGAATCACGACACATGTCTTCCAAACTCTTCTCTGCTTTCCAATCAAGTTCGCGCAAGGCTTTGCCGGCATCCGCATAACAGGTCGCAATGTCACCGGGACGACGCGGTGCGATCACGTAAGGTATCTTAACATTATTGGCTTTCATGAACGCATTGACAACATCCAATACACTGTACCCGCTCCCGGTTCCCAGGTTATAGATATGCGTACCGGTCGAATCCAATGCTTTAGCGAGCGCTTTGACATGTCCGACGGCTAAGTCGACAATATGGATATAGTCGCGTACGCCGGTTCCGTCATGCGTTTCATAATCATTACCGAAGATCGACAGTTGTTTACGTTTACCGACGGCTACTTGGGTTATAAACGGCATCAGATTATTGGGAATGCCGTTAGGATCTTCACCGATCCGACCTGATTCATGCGCCCCGATCGGATTGAAATAACGCAGTAAGACGACCGACCATGAAGGATCTGCAACTGTCAGATCCGTTAAGATCGTCTCGATCATCATCTTGGTGCTACCGTACGGACTGGTCGTACTCAGCGGCATATCTTCCGTCAACGGTGACACATTGTTCATTCCGTAAACTGTCGCCGATGAACTGAAAACGATCTTCTTGCAGTTATACTTCGCCATCAATTCACACAAGATCAAGGTACCGGTGAGATTGTTATGGTAGTACCTGAGCGGAATCCCCACCGATTCGCCGACAGCTTTAAGACCGGCGAAATGGATGACTGCGTCGATTTTATTCTCGATAAACACTTGCTCCAGTCCTTTTCGGTCAAGTAAATCGACCTCATAGAACTTGAACTGTTGACCGGTGATCTGTTCAGTTCGTTTGATGGCTTCCGGTTTACTGTTGATAAAATTATCGACGATAATGATCTCGTCGAACTTCTTGACTAACTCGATGATCGTGTGGGTGGCAATGTAGCCGGCCCCGCCGGTGATCAGAATGGACATAGATTTACCTCTCATTCTTTCGTTTTTATTTCGAACAAACCACTTTATAGATGATCAATCTATCTTCATTATATACCTCAGTCAAACCCGTTGTCGCGGAAACATAACTCGAAACGTCTTCTTTTGTGACCATGTAGTTGACATTCAACACGCACAGATCATCGACATTGACGTTCAACACAAACAGATCCGGTTGCGGAAGTTCGAAATACGTCGTTGAACGGGTCAATGAAACCGAGATGTTTGCGTAGCGGTTATAAATGTCGGTGAACTTGTTTTCGGGGTCGATCTTTTCCCAAAGCTCGATATTCGGATAGAAATTAACGGAATTGATGACCTTGGCACCGTTGGCCAACATGTAGTTGGGCATCATCATGAATTCACCGACGACCAACCAATGCGCTTGCGGTTCTGCTTTTGCAATCGCTCGTACTTCTTGGGCGAACGGTTTATCATAGATGACACTGAGCCCTTTGGTCAGCGGATTAACGGTCGCGCCGACACCCATTAGTAAAATAATCAGGTAGATTGCAACAAATTTATTGGTGTTGCGTTGATTCTTGATCAGATAAAACATCGGCAGTCCCAAGACAGTACCGCTCAATAAACGCCATTTTAAACTCAAGTAACCGGGAATGACCAGGTTCGACGCATATAACCCGATTGCAACACAAATAAGCGTCATAACCAAAGCGATCAGGTTTGTTTTTTGATCGGCATCCTGTTTCTTCTCATAGCGTGCCATCATATGAACCAATAGGTAAATACAGGCAACTCCGACGATAAGGTTACTGCGTTCGGGAAATGACATATAAAGTAAGGTGATCTTAGCGATGATCGTCGGTAACTTTACAAAGCTCCAGAAACCGATGAAGATCGATACTATGATCATGATGATCAATAATGGGTCGTGTTTTTTGGTTTTCTTGTTGTTGATCGCCATCCAACCGGCCATCAACAACGGGACCGGAAAGAAACTGATGAACTGACTGAATTCAGAGGAGTTCGGGCTGAGTTTATACGGAAAATACAGGGTATTGTAATAATCCAACAAGCGATCCCAACCGTAGCCGCCGTTGATGAATCGTTCGCCCGGATAGACCGTGGTCATCGTCGCATTGACGACGTCCATCGAATTGATCAGAGCCGGAGCGATGATCCCTGCCATCAACAGGACGCTCAACAGTAAATAGCCCAGATCAATAAATTTGAATTTATACTTATTATCGATCAATACCCAAACGATCAAGCCCAGAAACAGATAACCGAACGGGACTTGCCAAGCCGGATAGACACACATGATATATCCACTGCCGGCCAGTGCCAGTAAAAAGGAATACAGTGTTTTCATCTGCCACTTTACTGATTTGAGGTAACGGTCCAGGATCACGATCGCAAACTGACCGTACATCAAGATCGCAAGCGGATACCACCACTGGACGGCCGGCGCAAACGTGATCAGCACGGCCCCCAACAGTGAATACAGTTTATGCTTCTTGGTCAGTAACATACTAAGTTCAAATGACGCAAAGAACAGCGCAAACAAGCGTCCGAACCAATAGAACGAAAAACCCATTTCGGTATTGAGAAACAGGAAACCGGTCATAAAGAGATTGGAAAGCATCGAGATGTTTCTTGTCGGTAACTGCGGAAACATATTCACGTTACTGACTGAGGCCATCATCAAAGGATTGTCATTGGCGAAATCAACGGCTTCCGCGGCTTGCGACAAGGTCAGCGGTGTCATGACACGCCATTCATCCCCGCGGATCCCGCGTGTCATCCCAAAGATCGGTGTCGCATCTTCGACATATACATCCGACTGAACAAAGTCATTGTATAAACTGATCGATGATCCGTGATAACCGTTGGCGACGATAAAGACAAACAAGACGGCTGCGATCAGATAACGTTTATGAAACATGAAATCATACATTTTATTGAGGTTGAAGATCAGGTGCAGACTCACAAACATGAACGCCATCGTCATAAGCACGATGCGATCGACTGAAAAGTGGTTATACCTGAAGATCGTGATCTCCGTTAAATAAGCCAGTAAGCCGGATAACAGAAAGAAACCCAAGAGTTTGATTTTGAAATCCATTGATTTATAGTTATTGATCATGTTCACGTGAAGCATCCTCATCTTTCGAAATAGGCAAGTTATTATTTATTTGTGGTTTTTCTGACGCTGCTTTTGACCAGAATGGAAAAACACACGGAAATCATGTAATAAGCTGACTTCCAAGCGCGGATCGAAGAGACACCGCCTTCGCGCTCATTCATCTTGACCGGTACTTCTTTGATCTTGACGTCATTGAAGAGTAACGCTGCGATCGTTTCAGGCTCCGGATAGTCGGTCGGATAGGATTCCGCAAACATCTTGATTACGGAACGATTGGCACCGCGAAAACCGGACGTCGGATCCGTGATCACGTGACCGGTCATCAGTTTGATCAACTGCGAGATGAACTTGATGCCGATCCGACGTGCTTGCGTGGACTTGAACCCATCACTTTTCGGATTGAGAAAGCGCGAACCGATACAGAAATCCACTTCATTCTTAAGGATCGGTTCGATGATGTCGGATACATATTCGATGTTATGTTGACCGTCACCGTCAAACTGAACGGCGATGTCATAGTGATTGTACAGGGCATATTTATAACCGGTCTGCATGGCTCCGCCGATCCCCAGATTAAAGACCAGATCGATATACGGGATCTGATTGTCTTTACAGATCTGCGCTGTACGGTCTTTGGATCCGTCATTGATGACGATCACATCCCACGCTTGATTATAGTGCTTGATGCGATTATACGTACTCAGAATATTGGTTTCTTCGTTATACGCCGGAATGATCAGTAATACTCGTTGTTCCATGTGCTGGCTCCTTCTACGACAGCGAACTTAAACGTCCGCTCATGACTTCACTCTACTAAGTATACGAGATACTCGTTTCATTGCAACCTCAAAACGATTCACCGCTTGATTCGGACGCATGTTTAAGTTGACTCAACTTGATTGTGTAGGTGATCCAGAACAATAACCATTGCAGGATCATCGTCCCAAAGAAAGCAACCAACGCTCCGCGCAGTTCAAATAGGTTGATCAGAGCGAATGACAAGGCAAAAGCGAAAAGTAAACTGATACCGTAGATATAAAACTGTCCTTTGAAAGAACGAAGTACAGTCAAGATGTTGGATAACACAAAAGCACCGCCGCTGAAGATCCCGCCCAGTACGACCAGCGTCAGTTCGATCCGATAGGGCATCAGGTCGATCCCGTAAACGAAACTCAGTACCGTCGCTCCGAGTGCGTAGGTGGCGATGACAGCGATGATTCCCAATCCGCTCAAATAGACCAGTATCTTATTGACACTGCGCTTAAACGCCTTGTAATCACTGTTGTGATGCAATTCAGAGATCCCTCTGAGATAAGGCTGCATCACAAACTGCGCAAACAACGTTACGATGGAGGCCGGTGCCAACATGATTCCGAAATAGCCGACCGTCGCATCCGATAACGTAACATCCACCACATAGCGTGTCGCATTCATCAATAACAGTTGCAGAAAGGAAAACAGGAAGATCGGAAAACAGATCCGAAATAACCGTAACAAGATGCGATCGAACTTGCGGATCCCCTTCGTAACCAAGTGGACTTTTTTACGGTCATACAGGATCAGAACCAAATAATTCGCAATAATAAACGCCGCTCCCGCGATCAGGATATTATGCGTCAGCAGATCCAACCCGATAAACAGCGAAAAACTGAGAATCGATTTCATCGCAAACGATTTCCCGATCGAAGAAAGATTATTGTTGTTCTGCATGATCCCGTAATAAGAATCGGAAATCGATTCGATCGTTCGGAAGATCAACTGTACGCCCAACAGACCGATCTTGATCGCATCATAACCGCTCAGCCAACATACGATCGCCGCCACCACAAACATGACGAGCGAAGCCGCATAGCGCAGCGTGATGAAATGCGAATCGGAGAAGGTCGAATCGACCTCCGAAACATGAAAGATCCGTCCGCCGTACATTGAGATCGTCGACAGGACCGCCGCAAAATAGAAGGTAAACGAAAAAAGCCCGCTCTGGTCGATGCCGTTGAACCGGGTAATGAAGATGATCAAAAAGATCGGATAAAAGGCATTGAGCGTTATTCCGACGGTATGCCACAACGCATTCGGATCCGCTAACAGTCCCAACTTACTTTTCATTATTTTTACTCTTCAAGATAGATACTTCCTGCACCAAAAGACGGATCTTCTCTTTTTGGCCGGAAACGATGATCGTCAGGGAGATCGCCACAAACATCAAGATCATGATGATCAGCGCAAATACCATGTTGGATAACACTTCGAACCCCAGCATGTTGGCCACATTTTCCATAAAATCAGGGATACTTGTCATCACCATCAAGATGAGTACCGAAAAGATCCACACCAAGGAATAACTGACCGAGATCATCTCTTTACGGATAAAATACACAATGACATAGAGTGTTACGACGCAAAAGAAGAGTACCTCTAAGATTAATTCGATCGGCATGACTTTCCCCTCCTGTCTTAGTATCAACGATGATTGTTGTTACTTAATTTTACCATCATTTCTTCCAATTCAACCAGTAATTTTTCCTTATCGAAATTCGCTTCATAATACGCTCGCGCATTCGCACACCACTTACGATAATTTTCAGGTTGGCTCGCAGCCCGCAGAATCAGCTCCGCTAAGCCCGCTGAATCCATCGATTCACAACACAACCCGCAGTTCGCTTCTTCCACTGCGTTACGAACTTCTCCGTTGATGGCTCCCAAGATCGGTTTACCTGCCAACATGTACGACTGAAGTTTCGCCGGCAATGTCTGATTGACCACGTCGTTATTGACCATCGTGATCAGAAACGCATCCGCGATCGCATAATATTCCGCCATTTCACTGACCGGATGATACCCATGGAATACCACGTTACTCAGTTCATAGGCCTGTGCCAGCGCTTCACAGCCGGCACGGCTCAAGCCGTCTCCCACGATGTGGAAGCGGATCGCCGGATGGTCACGAAGCAGCTTGGCTGCTTCGATGATCGTTTCAACACTTTGAGCCGGACCGATATTACCGGCGAAAACAAGATCGAACGTATCATTCTCGACGGACTGGATATGTCCGTAATTGTCCTCCGCATAAGATGGCCAATAGACAAGTCCAAAAGTACCTCGATCAAGTTTCAGTTCTTCTTCGAAATACTTCCGAAACGATTTAGAACTGAGGGTGATCAGATCGGCTTGGCGGTAGATGCTTCTGCTCAACTGATACAAGATCTTATAAAACAAACTCTCTTTCGGTATCGGGCCGGTCGTTACACTGATCGGCCATTGGTCCAGACAGTGAATGATCAACGGGACCTTTTTTATTTTTTTGATGAGTATCGCCGGTACGGCCATCGTGATGGGTGATATCTGATAAACATACACAAGATCGAAATCCTTCTTCATTGCCAAGGCTTTCAAGCTTGCCATGATCGTAAAACACGCGTAGTTGATTCCCATCATGATCAGACTGCTGCCGCGGCCGATCAGAAAACTCCGTTCGACGGTGACGCCCTGAATAACTTCGTGATAGTTTTTGAATCCACGGTACTCATTAAGTACTTTACCTTTGGGATAATTGGGCAGACCGGTCAATACCGTCACGTCATGACCTCTTTTGACGAGCTCAAAACAGATATCGTTGATTCTGAATTGTTCCGGATAGAAGTGCTGACAGACGATCAATAGTTTCATGCGATTCCCCAATCTCAGGCTGATAGTGCTAAACCCACGTTTATTATAACAAAATTCGATTCGCTTGGTGAAGTTTTCGGTCCGATTAAAAAAGCGCAATCTGATTGAATCAGACTGCGCTATCCTATTAGTTAACTTTCGTTGGAAGCTCTGAATGGACGCGTCGTAACGCCGGGAGCCGCTGCACCTTTCGGTACAAGTACGATCTGAATGGCTTCCAAACGATATCCGAAGCCGGCGGTCCCGGCATCTTCACCGTTCATTGCCCAATCCAACCAACCGAAATTCTGCGCATGGACTCTATAATATATATCATACAATTCCGAAACATTTCCGTAAAGCATGATGCCGATCGCTTCCAAACGCAATGCTCTACCGGTCGTTCCGCTGTCGGCACCGTCATAAACGGCCGGCATCCAACCGATGTTTTGAACATGCGTCGAATACATAACGCCGCCGCTCGGTAAACTGCTGCCTAATTTAATATCGATGGTTTCCAACCGAAGTGCTCTGCCGGCGGTTCCGCCGATCGCGCCGTCTGCGACATACGGCTGCCAACCGACATTTTGAACATGCGTACGATACGTGATCATCTGAATACCGACGTTACTCGCAAACGGACGAGTCGTAACTCCCGGAGCGGCAGCGCCTTTCGCTACGATCACGATTTTGATGGCTTCCAAACGTAATCCATATCCTTCGGTTCCGGCCGCTGTACCATTCTTGGCCCAGTCCAACCAACCGTAATTCTGCGCATGAACTGTATAATAGATGTCATACAGATCCTTATCGATACCGGTCAATTCGATCTTGATGGCTTCAAGACGCAAGGCTCGATTGGAAGTTCCGCTCATCGCATCATCTGCGACATAACTCTGCCAACCGACATTTTGAACATGCGTCGTATAACTGATGCCCAAGCGATCGTTACCGGTCACATTGATATTGATGCCTTCCAAACGTAATGCCTGATTATATGTACCGCTGGTCGCTCCGTCGGCGACGTAAGCTTGCCAACCGACATTTTGAACATGTGTCCGGTAGTTGACGGTAACTGTCGGTAAGTCCGAAACGGTCAAAATCAAGGTATCCAGAATATTACTGGAAGCGTCTTTGAGATACACATTCGTCGTTCCGGCTTTTAAACCGGTCAGCGTAGCGTAATAGACAGTGACTGTCCCTGAAACATAGGAATCAAACTGTGTGAGTTCAGCGACTGTCGGATCTTCAACAACCATCGTTGCATTCGTAAAGCTGCTTTCAGAGTTGATCCACGTGGCTTGTCCGACACGCAGTTCTAAGGTCGAAGGTACTTTTTCCAACGAAACAAGTGTCGGGACAGCACGATCTACGATATCGTTCAGACCCAATTGGCCGGATGAGTTATCCCCAAACGAGTAAGCTTTTCCGGTTGAATCCAACGCCAATGAATGATATCCGCCGGCGGCGATCGATGTGACTGAAGTCAGATTCGGGATCACAGTCGGAATGTCATGAGAAACTTCACTGCCGCGGCCCAATTGACCGACACTGCTCAAGCCAAATGAATAGACGGTACCCGTCGAGGTCAAAATCAACGAGTGATAATAATCCAACTCCACGGAAACCGCATTTGCGACACCCGGAATAAGCATCGGAGTATTGATGACCGAAGTGGCGATATTCTGACCCAACATACCGGCGTAATTCGCTCCGACACCATAGGCTGTTCCGTTATTCTTGATGACGATCGTCGATTTATCACCGGCTCCGATCGCTTTGACATCGGTCAGTGCCGAGATCACGGTCGGAACCAAGATCGGTTCTGTCGTACTTGTATTTAGTCCCAAACCATTATAAATATTTTCACCGAAACCCATTACGGTTCCATCCGTCAACACGACCATCGTATGATTATAAGCAGCCGCGCTCTTCGCCGTACTGATACCGGGAATCGTCGTCGGTACATTACGATCGATGATATCACCGAGGCCTAATTGACCGAGGTTGTTGGATCCGAATGAAGCCATCGTTCCGTTCTGATTGATCACGATCGAATGTTGTTCACCGGCAATGACTGATTTGACCGTCGTCAATCCGGTGATCAACGTCGGCACATTGCGATTGGTGTTATCACCGAGTCCCAATTGACCGGATCCGTTGTTGCCGAAGGACAAGACGGTTCCGTCACTTAACAAAACTAACGAAAATTCAGAACCGGCGGCAATCGCTTTCGCGTTACTGATCGTCGGGATCTTAGTCGGAAATTCACGATTGACGTTATCACCCAAGCCGAGTTGACCGGACGCATTATCGCCGACCGCATATACATCACCTGCTTGATTCAGAAATAAGGAAAAAGCAAAACCGGCTGAGATCGCACTGACTTTTTTGGGATCCGGCACATATGCGTTTACTCTCGACATCGAACCCAACGACATCAATGGCAATATCAGCATTAAACACATAAAAAAACTGACAAAACGCTTCGGTAAACGAACTTGCCAACTTCGATTATGAAAATTCATATTTTCTCCCCCACGTACAAACGAGTACTGTTGATAAATTAATGATAGCGTTTTCACACAACAAAAGCAATGGTTATTCCGATGTTTATTAGAACAAATAAAAGAGCGATTTCTCGCTCTTTTCTGATTGTGATAATGATGCGTAACTTTACTTATTTTTCGGAATCGCTGAGGGTCGCCAAGTAACGTGATAACGCATCTTTCCAATGCGGCAGACGGGTGAATCCGTTCTTATCCAAATTTTCGCGTGATAAGCGGCTGTTTTTCGGACGTATCGCTTTGACCGGAAAAGCATCACTGCCGACCGGAGAGACTTCGACTTCCATTTTGGCTTGATTGAAGATCTCAACAGCGAAATCATACCAACTGCAGATCCCTTCGTTGGGCGCATGATAGGTCCCGTATTTTTCGGTTTCCATCATATCGACTAACAGGCGGGCCAGATCATAGGTATAGGTCGGTGAACCGATCTGATCATTGACGACACTGACACGACCGCGTTCTTTGCCTAAACGGATCATTGTTTTGATGAAATTATTTCCGTTGGTTCCGAAGACCCATGAAATACGCACGATGAAATATTTCTTGATCAAGTTGCGAACGACGATCTCGCCGTCTAATTTCGATTGACCATAGACATTGGTCGGTCCGGTTTGATCATCTTCTTTAAAGAAATCTTCCCCTTGACCGTCAAAGACATAATCGGTACTGATATACATCATCTTGATATCGAGGTCGCGGCAGACTTTGGCAATGTTTTCCGTGCCGTCGACATTGATCTTATGGCAAACTTCTGCCATGTCTTCGGCTTTATCGACTGCGGTATACGCTGCACAATGGATGACTCCGTCAGGATGAGCTTCCCGAATGACGCGTTCGACTTGCTGGGCATCGGTGATGTCCATTTCGTCAATGTCGACACCCACGGCGATATGTCCTCGTTTCGTCAGTTCATTGACAACATCAAAGCCTAACTGTCCTTTGACACCGGTAACTAGCATCTTCATTTCAGACGTGCTCCGTACATCGTATCGAAATAACTCTCATAAGCTCCGCTTAAGATATTCTGCCACCATTCTTTATTGTCCAGATACCATTGGATCGTTTGTTTGATTCCGGTATCGAAATTATAGACCGGTTTCCATCCGAGTTCGGTTTCGATCTTGGTCGGATCGATCGCATAACGCAGATCATGACCGGCTCGGTCTGTCACATAATGGATCAGTGACTCAGGCTTGTTGAGTTGGGCCAAGATCGTCTTAACGACTTCCAGATTGGTGCGCTCGTTATGTCCGCCGATATTGTACACCTCACCGACACGGCCGTGATGGATGATCAGATCGATCGCCGAACAATGGTCGTACACATGTAACCAATCGCGTACGTTTGCGCCTTCACCGTAGACCGGCAGTTTTTCATTAGCCAATGCGCGGGAGATCATCAACGGAATCAATTTTTCCGGAAAGTGATACGGTCCGTAATTGTTTGAACAACGCGAAACGCTCACCGGTAAGTTAAAGGTCCGATAATACGCCAACACCAACAGATCCGCAGCGGCTTTTGACGCACTGTAAGGACTTGAGGTATGTAACGGCGTTGATTCGGTAAAAAATAGATCCAATCGATCAAGCGGAAGATCGCCGTACACTTCATCGGTACTGACTTGATGGTAACGGGCAACACCGTTGGCGCGCGCCGCATCCAATAAGATCTGCGTGCCCAATACATTGGTTTCCACGAACAGTCCCGGATTGGTGATACTGCGGTCGACATGACTTTCGGCTGCGAAATTGACGACGATGTCGAATTTTTCTTTCGCAAACAGTTCGTTGACGAACGGACGATCGGAAATACTGCCCTTCACAAATTTATAATTCGGATTGTCTTCGATATCACTTAACGAAGCCAGATTGCCCGCATAGGTCAACAAGTCTAAGTTAACGATCTTATACGTAGGATGCTTGTCCAACATATAATGGACAAAGTTGCTGCCGATGAATCCGGCACCGCCGGTAACGAGTATTTTCATTTATTTTCTCCTTGATAGATGAAATTGACATCACTGTCTTTCAATAAGGGGGCCGACAGATCCTTTTCGGATAAGATCGGTTGATCGACCGGCCAATCGACACCGATCGTCGCATCATCGAAACGAACACTTCGATCATGTTCTTTCGAATAGAATTTATCGACTTTATATTGAACTTCCACATCATCGCTCATTGTGATGAACCCATGCGCAAAGCCTTGCGGAAGATACAATTGTTTCTTATTTTCTTCACTCAATTCAACGGCGATCCACTTTTTATAGGTCGGTGATCCGACTCTGAGATCGACTGCGACATCGATGATGATCCCCTTGGTACAACGCACCAACTTGGTTTGCGCCATCGGCTGATTTTGGAAATGCAGTCCGCGCAGAACACCTTTCTTGGTGGACATCGAATGATTGTCCTGAACAAACACAGTGTCGATGCCCATTTCGTTGAACTTGATCGCACTGTAGGTTTCCATAAACCAACCGCGCGCATCACCGAACACTGTCGGTTCAATGATAAAAACGTCTTTTAACTCTGTTTCGATTTTTTTCATGTTAATATCTGAATTTTCCTTCCGCTACTTTACGCAGATGTTCGCCGTAAGGGCTCTTACCGTATCGGCTCGCCGATTCCAATAATTTTTCCTTGCTGATCCAGCCTTTATTGTACGAGATCTCTTCGATCGCCGACATTTTGATGCCCTGTCGTTTCTCAATCATCCTGACAAAATCAGCCGCATCCACAAGACTGTCCATAGTGCCTGTGTCTAACCACGCAAAACCGCGTCCCAACAATTTTACGTTGAGTTTTTCTTCATCCAAGAAGATACGGTTGAGATCGGTGATCTCCAATTCTCCGCGTGATGATGGCGCTAAGTGTTTGGCTTTTTCAACGACCGAATTATCATAGAAATAAAGACCGGTGATACAGTAATTGGATTTAGGGTTTTTCGGTTTCTCTTCGACAGACAGAACTTTACCGCTCGCATCGAATTCGACGATACCGAAACGTTCCGGATCTTCCACGTAATAACCGAACACGGTGGCTTTACCGACTTGCGTTGCTTCGACGGCTTCACTCAGGATCTTACTGAATCCGTTACCGTAGAATATATTATCGCCCAATACCATGGCACAGCAATCGTCTCCGATGAACTCTTCACCTAAGATGAATGCCTGCGCCAAGCCATCCGGCGATGGTTGAACTTTATACGATAAGTGGATTCCATATTGACTTCCGTCTCCCAAAAGACGTTCAAAATTGGGTAAATCAACCGGGGTCGAGATAATCAGTATATCCTGTATGCCCGCCAACATCAGCGTCGATAACGGATAATAGATCATCGGTTTGTCATATACCGGTAATAATTGTTTCGATGTAACCATCGTCAACGGATATAATCGAGTTCCTGCTCCACCGGCTAATATAATACCTTTCATTGTGGTACCTCCATCTATTTAACATATTCAGTATACCATTCTATCCAATTCGTATAAAGGGTAATTCCGTGCGGAATGTATGAAATCCCGATGACAGAACTGAAATGATCGAACTCTGACACAAAGTCGATTTAGTGAATTCGGTTATTTCCCGCCGAATCGCAACACATACGCTAAGTCGACGGGAACACCGCGCAGACCACCGTAATGATATTTCTGATACCCTTGCGTGAGGATCGATTTGAGGATCAGTCCGAGGCCTTTGACACGATTCACATGTTTCATTTCGACACTGTCATGCCAAAAAGTGATGCAATCACTCACGTGTTTGGTTTCATTTTTGGATTCGATGAGATTCTTGGAATGATCAAAGAAATCCTGATATTCTTTTAGGATCCGAACTTCCATCGGCTCCATCGTTCTGAGTTGATTGGAATAGCGTCGTACTTTCTCCATGAAGTTCATCTTACTGGCACCGACCACATTGCCGGTATGTTGGCGATATTCGATCAAGGTTTCCCGTGATACGGCAATATCCCCATACAACGGCGCATTGATCGCCAACCATCCGTCATGCAACCAGGTATCGAGCGGAAACGGACGCGTCAGTTCAAACAATTTTCTTCGCAGCGCCATCGTAGCTCCGGTGACGACCCGCTTTTTCAACAGTTCTTCATAGTAACGCTTCTGATCGAAATACTCCGGACGCACGCGACTGACTTCCCATAACGGATACGCAAACGGTTCACGATGTTCATTGACCAATTTTGCGTTGGAGAATGCCAACAGACAATCCGGGTTCTGCTCAAACAGTTTCAGCATCACTTCGACTTTATCCGAGCGCCATACATCATCCTGATCACTGGTAAATATGATCTCACCGTGGGAAAGATCCATGCCTTTCTCGAAGTTCTTTACGACACCCAAATTGACTTCGTTGACATAAATTTCATTGTGGATCGAACTCTTTCCCAACAATTCGTTGAGGATCGCGATCGTATGATCGGTGGATCGATCATCGACGATAATGATCTCATCGACCGGATGGGTTTGGTCCAAGATACTGCGCACTTGTTCGGCAATGAACTTCTCGCCGTTATAGGTAGCCAATACAACCGATATTGATTCAGTCATGATACTTACCTAGTTACCTTTCTTGCTGATCCCGAAAAACAACAGACTGGGTTTCAGAATCCGATAATGTTTCGTGAGAGCTCCGCAACGCAAGGCCAAGAAATAATTGATGTACAGTTTCGATACATGATGGATCGACGCATAGCGGCGTAAGTCTTTCACATAGATCGCATAGCGATGCAAGTCACCCTCTAGCGTCGAGTAATTGTCACCCGAGAAATGCTGATTCAACCTTACATCCATCACCTTTACACTCAGGTGATGGATGCGGACACGTTGAAAGAATTCGTAATCCACGAAATCCAGAAACAACGACGGGTCATACATCCCCACGATATCAAATACGGCTTTGCGTAACACCAATCCGGAATTGATACAAGCCAGATCAGCTTGCGGCAGATCGTTAGTTGCATCCCAGCGGACGATCTTGTTGCCGACGAACTTTTTTGGCGAGATGTAGACATAGGGACTTTCCACATACGGCGCATGGATCATCACTTCCGGATAGTCGTTCAATGATTGGACGACCGTACTGAAATAGTTAATGGGAACTTCGGTATCCTGATCAAACAGCACTAAGGCGTCGTAGTCTGTCTGCTGCAGATATTCGATCGCGTGATTGTACGCACGGCTCAATCCGACATTGCCGTGATTGTCGATGTAGATCAATCCGTGTTGTTCGCAATAAACTTGATTGAGTTGTTTGAACTCAGCCTTTGTACTGTTATCGGAAACCAACACATCGCTTGGAAGCAACTGATTGACCAAGGAGGCGGCGATGACCGGCGACGCTTCGATGGCCGCATTATACGTAACGACCAATAGTTTTAATTTCATGTGTTCCCCTTTTTAGTTGTTTCTCAGTTTGTTTGCCATCGTCATGACCATAGCGCGTAATTTTTCTTTTTCAAGTGAATTCAACATGAACAGCACGCCGATCAATAAACCGGCAACGACCATGATGCTTCCGAGCACAAGTAACGTAAGCCATGAGGTAGCCGGAACGATCAGCGTGATACCGGTAAAGGTCGCAATCAAAATTCCCATGTAGGCCAGACCTTTGACGATCGGACGATACAACATACTCGGGGGTTCATGGATACAATGGGCCGCGTAGCGCGGAACGAAGATCAAACAGCGGAAGATCTCTAAGAAACTACTGATTCCCGCGATCGCATAGAGACCCAGATTTGTCGTTTTAAGTACCGTTAACACAATAATGATATTGAGTAAGCCGGTCACGAAGATCGCAGCCGACGGCCACTTTAAACGATTTGTGATCGTAAAGATATGAAACAGCGGCATGATGCAGAAACTGGCGATCATACTGATCATCGTCAACAGCGACAAGGCGGTCAATTCATTGCCCGCAACACTCGGTACCCACAATCCGAAGAACGAAGACGAAAGTGCGATATACGCAGCGATCGGGATACCGGTAATGATCGACGTAAATTTCAGCGTATATAACAGTTCGCTGATAAACAGATTGCGATCATCGCGTGCGTACAGGATCGTCAGATACGGACTGAAGGCACTCGGAACGACAGCGATCAGTGATTGCAGGGCCATCGGGGCTGTTTTGGCGATCGCCAAAACACCGGCGGCGGAAGGTCCGAGGATCAGATTAGCGATCAACAGATCAAGTCCCGTCAATAATACATTGCTGAGTTGAATAAAGGAGTTCCAGATCCCTGAACTCAGTAATTCCCACACGATCTTCATCTTGACTCGTTTGAGTGAGATTCTGAGTGTCGGCATGATCTTCCTAGAGGTGATCATATTGAGTGATCCCAAGATCAACATAAACGCTAAGACCGAAAGTCCGATGTAATAGACACGGGCTCTGAAAAAACTGAACAACACGAAGATCACGACGATACGCATGATCGATCCGACGATGTTGATGATACTGTTAACATCCAAGCGATTCATACAATAAGCAGCGACCGAGAACGACGTCGTTGCTAAATTGACAATGAATGCGATAAACATGAAAATGAATAATAAACGGACATCATCAAAGATTTCCGGTGGGATATTGACCAATCGATTCAAGAAGATGACGACCGCAAAACAGATCAGCGACCAGAACAGGGCGATGACCAGATTGGAATAGAAGGATGTACTGTAATAGTCATTCGCTGCATTGATGTCGTTCTTATGCGTTTTGAGCGTCACAAAACGCCCGGTCATCGATGTCAGAGCCAAGGTCAGCACAGCCATGTAGGAAGTGAAATTATTGGAAATCGGCACAAACGCATACGCTTCTTTACCGATACTTTGGATGATATAAGGGGTGAGGAAAAAACTGATGATCAGTGATACCATCACCGAGATAAAATTAGCTCCGATGTTTAAAATCAACTGCTTTTTTTTCATTGAACGACCTCGATACACTGTTATATTTTAACGCAAAAATCAAACTAATTCTACCCCTGTTCGTTTTACGGTAAGCTCGAAGTCCTTGTGTTCTGACTTTCCCAAGTAAAAACCCACAGTAACGTGGGTCAAAATATCAGGATTTTTCTGCCGGTTTGGTGAGATAAACAAAACCGACCAACAGAGCGATGATCAGCGCAACGGTGAACTGAGTCGTAAATATACTTGTCCAAGGTGCGAAATAACAGAAGAAGAAAACATAGGAAATCATCGAGTAAGCGATCTTGAAGATCGGATTGCGGACTTGATCACCGATATCCTGCGCGAACGCTGCCAACAAGCCCAACAGAATCATTTCGATCATCAAGCCGATCACGCCGAAATCCATGTAGAAGTCGGACACCAGATTGAACGTATTCAAGTGTTCATTGACTTGGAAGGTTGCTTTATAATCACCGGTCGATGCGCTGTAATCGGTGCCGGTGATCTTCTCAATCACTTTTAACGGTAATTCCAATTGGCGCAGACCGAACGTAAACTTCGTTTCATCACGGACCTGACGACTGAAATTCTCGTCACTGATTGTCACATAGATATACGGTGTCTTCAAGATCGACGGTAAGGAATCAAGCGGATTCGGTCCGCTGTCGACACCCGTATCGGTCCCCGGTTTTGTATACACGGTTCCCAGATAATCAACGCTCTGATTACGGGCCGGTGAGATGATCAAGTAAGAGACCGCCAACAGGATGCACATCAGCACGAACACTTTTAAGTTCTTTTTTTGGTAGAGACTGTCATAAATGAAACAGGTACTGAAGATCAATTGAAACATGTTTTGACGGGAAACGATCAGAATCGGAATCACGATCGCAATTACCGATAAAAGATAGACCAAGGGTTTATGCCAGGCTTTATATTCCGGATATTTCCCGTTCTTATTTAAAATATAGAGGTAAAAGACAGCGATGCACGGGACGAAGTAACTGAGTACCACGAAGCTGTGAGCGACCGGTACATAGAAATCAACGTAGGCATTCATATCCTTGGAGAAATAAGGGATATAACCGATCACAGCGACTTCAAACGCAAAAAGAACGGCGATCGTAGTCCCGGCGATCACGACTGTTTTAAATACACTGTAGATATGATCGAAATGATAATCACGCGATATCAAATTGTCTTTGATTTTATGACCTTTTTCAAATTTCCAATCATATATAACGAAACCCAGTAAATAGACACATGGTGTAATGATAAAAACTAACCATGTCTTGGTTTCCCAAATATGGTAGAGACTGTTAATACGCAGGCGATTCAAGGCATAAGTGAAGATCCACACAGAGGGAAACATCCCGGCCAAATTGAATGCGAAGGATGTTTTAAAGTAATAGAAGAAGTACTCAAAGACAGCCAGCGCCAATAACAAGAGCACCGAAGTTTTGACTGAATAACTGTACAGACCGTAGGCGATCAACTGCACACCGAAAATAAACAAGATATTGTACTTGTCATTGGTAAGTGGGGTATGTAAAATAAATTCTCGAATTTTTTTCATGGGGATCCTCAGTACTGCTCAACTAATTTGTTTCAGTTGCTTTCTGAAACTAACTTGCTTATGATACCATACCACTGCCTCTTCTGCAAATCGTCACTTAGCCTATTCGTGTTATTCTGCGCTCCCGAAATTTATTTACGGATCATCGAAATCAGTTTATCCGCCAGGAATTCAGGGGCAATGCCCAGTGCTAATTCAAACAACGTCAATTGCTTGTCAAATTTAAATCCGGCTGCCAATTGCCTGCCGTTTTTGAGTGAAAGATGCGCAAAATAATTCAATCGTGCTTTCGTCCATTCCAGTTGAAGAGTGATCTCTGTGGCTTGCTCAAGGGTCGTAAAACGAGTAAGCAGATAGGCATATTTACGTTTTTCACTTTGAATGCGGATAGTTACATAGTCTTTCTTAGTGGTGATCCCGCTCAACAAGGTCGCTCCGATCTGATTGCCGTCATGGATGCGATATCGTACCAATGCTTCTTTCACATACGCGATCTTCCCTTGCGTCGACGCATAAAGTGTCAACCAGTGATCATGGACATAGAATTCATGAGCGAACGGTACCGCTGCTTGCGCAATGTCAGTGCGTATCAGCATCGTACATCCCGTCACACTGTTACGGCGTAACAGAATCGGAAATAATCCCTCGCCATAGCGATGAATGACACGCTTATTGATATCGGTAAAGCTGGCTGCCGTTTGATTGTCATCCTGATCGATGATACTCAGATCCGAATAAACTAAAACCGCCTGTTCTTCTTCAAGTTTCTCAACTAAACGTTCGATTTTTTCTTTTTCCCAAATATCATCCTGATCGCAGTAGCAACTATACCGGCTGTCGGATTCCAGGGTCAATTGTTCAAAGGTGCGGTTCGATCCCATATTCTGTAAATTACGTGTGATGGTAAACTCAAACGCGGTGATCGTCGTTGTGATCAAGTTCGAGATCCGTTTAAACCAGAATTCATCATCGCTGTCATCACGGACGATCAACGTTAAATTGGGATACGTCTGTTCATTCAGACTGATCAGCAGTTTTTCGAAATAGGTCATATTCGGTTTATAAGTGGCCAGTAATATACTGACCGTTGCTTGTTGGTTCGTCATTGACTGCCTCACTTCCCGCATACGGATGCGATGATCTCATCAAATTCAGCTGCGAATGCGCGGGCCGAGAAATGAGTTTCAAACACAGTTTGTGTCCGCTTACGCATCGCACTCATCTCTTCATCCGACATCGTTGCGATCGCCGTCGCTATCGTCGCGAGATTGTCTTCGGTCACGTTGAAACCGATTTGATTTTCACTGACCAGTTGTTTCGTGTCTGATTTGATCGTATTCAAGATCGGTAATCCCGCATAGAAATAGTCGATCGATTTGATCGTAAGTCCGACGACCACTGACTCTTTCATAATGTTCAACCCAAAATGACAACGATCGAAAATTGCTTGTTTTTTTGTTTCGTCATATTCGATACCGACATATTCGGTTTGAATCGAGTTCTTTTTAAGTTCGCTGAGTAAGGTATCTTTATTCTCGCCGCTGCCGATGATATGGATCGTGACCGGTTTCAATGAATCGATCGCTTTCGTCAGTTTTATGATCATTGGGATATCGATGATATTATTGATCGAACCCAGATAAGCCAGATGGATCGTTGTGTTATCCAAAGTCGGGGTACTGAAGATCGGCTCTGCACTCTTCGCCAGATATAAAGTTTTCGTCGTTCGATCACGAAGTACATCAGCCAAGATCTCCTGGTAAAGATTGCATTCAGTGATCACCATGTCGGCATTCTCTACATGTAAGTCACGGATATTACGCCACAGGGTAAACGGGAAAACTTGCTTGATCGAACCGACCGGCAGTGTTTCCGGCCATAGATCCAAGATATCGAGAATCAACTTGACCTCGGAATGTTTCTTTTTATAAGCATGGGCTGCTTTCGCCAAACTGTTCGGCGGAATCAACACATAGACCATTTCAGGTTGCACCAATTCTACTTGTTTAAAGGTATCGCGCGCAAAGAAGTGATGCGAAAGCAAACGAGCAACAGACAGATTACGATGATAAGGACGCGTCTTGATCAATATGTGATCATTTTTTATTTCAGCTGTCTTTTTGTAGGTATGGCTGAAATCGGATTCGATGACTGTTACCTCATGACCGAGACGGACAAAATTTTCAGCCACGACAGCTGCTCTTTGTTCAAAGATATCAAAACAATTGATCACGACGACTTTCATACTTCAGACCTCCGAATACTTGACGTTAGATTGTTATATACTGTCATATTGTATCATAGGTACATAAAAATGAAAAACCACAGAAGTGGCTTTCCATTTTTATTGATGATTATCGAAATCCGAGCCTTCTTTGACACCTTCGCGACGAAGAACACTGAAGATCGTTTTAAAGAAAATTTGGATATCGAACCATAAGCTCATCTGTTTGACGTAGTCACCGTCAAGTTTGGCTTTGACATCGATCGCCAATTCATCGCGTCCGTTGACCTGTGCCCATCCGGTGAGTCCCGGACGAAGATCATTGGCATGGACAGCATCACGAGCTACGATCAAGTCATATTGATTCCATAACGACGGTCGCGGTCCGACGACACTCATTTGACCGAAGAGAATGTTGAATAACTGCGGCAGTTCATCTAAACTGGTACGGCGCATAAAGGCTCCGGACTTGGTAATGAAGGAGGCCGGATCATCCAACAGATGCGTCGGCATATCAGCCGGAGTATCGGTCCGCATAGTACGGAATTTATAGATCATGAAAGTTTTCTTATGAAGCCCGATTCGTTTCTGTTTGAACAGGATCGGTCCTCGTGAATCTGATTTTATAATGATCGTCAGTAGGATCAACAGCGGTGACAGAACCAAAATACCCGCTATCGAAGCTACTATATCGATCAAGCGTTTGAACGGTTTATACATTCGATACACTCCTTCTATTTTCGATTGGGCACATACGTATCGATGACTTGCGTCATCACGTCGATGACTTTATCATCGGTGATATTCGGTTCATCGATCAACGTTTGTAAGATCGCCAAGTCTTTATTGATCGCTGCTTCCGTGATTTTCATCGGTTGAGCGATAAAAATCAGATTATTGGGAGTCGTAGTGACTTGTTCTTTATTCAGATGTAATTCTTCAAATAATTTCTCACCCGGACGAAGTCCGATCTCTTTTATGTCGATGTCCTTATACGGAACATACCCGGCTAAACGGATCATCTTCTCTGCTAAATCGAGGATCTTGACCGGTTGGCCCATGTCCAACACGAAGATCTCCCCGCCTTTACCGAAAGTTGCTGCCTGTAACACTAAGCTGACCGCTTCCGGGATCGTCATGAAATAACGGATGATATTGCGATCGGTCAGAGTCAAAGGACCCCCGGCAGCGATCTGTTTTTTGAATAACGGGATGATCGAACCATTGGATCCGAGTACATTACCGAAACGTACGGCAACAAACTTTGTCTTACAACCGGGTACATTCATGGATTGGATCATTTTCTCTACTTCGCGCTTGGTAGCTCCCATCACATTGGTTGGATTGACGGCCTTGTCGGTGGAAATAGATACAAATTGGTGCGCTTCATATTCACGAGCTGCCATCAACAGATTATGGGTTCCGAAGATATTGTTTTTGATTGCTTCGATCGGCATATCTTCCATCAACGGCACATGTTTATGCGCCGCAGCATGGAAAACGATCTCCGGATGGTAGCGCGAAAACAAGCGATTGATCGCTTCGGCATCACGGATACTGGTGATCAACGGAAGGTAAATGACGTCGGGCGCTAATTGACCGGCTTCTTTCAACATGTTGAATTCCATCTGCAGATCGTAGAGTCCGTTTTCGTTGAAGTCGATCATCAACAATGTTTTCGGATTGAGTTGAATGATCTGACGGCAGAGTTCACTGCCGATGGAACCGGCAGCACCGGTCACAAGAACGGTCTTATTTTCGATAAAACTGCGGATCAACAAGTTATCCAATTGGATACTCTGCCGTCCCAGCAGATCTTCGATTCCGATCTCACGAAGTGAACGGCGGATTCCCTGGGCACTGATCATATCTTTTGTGGAAGTGATGACCTGAACCTTCGCTCCGGTCTCATAACAGTGTTCAAGGATCTGCTTCTGTTCTTGCAGCGATACACTCGGTAAGGCCACATAAATGGATTCAATCATGTTGGCATTTACGATCCCCGAAAGATCACTGATCGTACCGAGGACTTTGACCCCGTTGATCATCTTACCGGTTTTACTCTTATCGTCATCGACGAATCCCAAGATATGGTTTTTATAGATTTTATTGGTGGTAACTTCACGCAGCAACATCAATCCGGCAGCACCGGCACCGACAATGATCGTGCGTTGATAATCAGCTCCGAATGTTTTTGTCTTTAACAACAACATGTTGTAGATGCGATACGAGAAACGAACGAATTCCAGCATCAAGATCAAAATGATCATCTGGATCAGATAAACACTGCGCGGTAAACGTGTGAAATGAGTCAGTTGAAGTATGACATAGACTGAAATCGAACCCATGACACAAGCAAGCGATACGCGTATTGCTTCGGCAACACTGGCCATGCCGAGAATGGATTTATCCAGCCGCAACAATTTGAAGATCACGAAGTAAATAAACAAGACTGACCAAGCTCTTGGTATGAATAAATCATAGTAAGTCATGATCGAAAAGGATAGATCCATCCGGATCCAGATACCGATCAGATAACTCAAAAATACGACAATCAAATCAACAACCGTCAAAAACAGACTTTGGTATCTTTTCATGAAAATCCTCCCTGGTCATGTAGTCAAACAACTAAACGTCTGTTTAGCTGCCGATAGCGCATTATGGGGTTGCGGTCACCGGAACACCCGTCATTGTTTTTTGGATCAATGATTTTGCTTCTGCGATCGACTTTGTGTTCAACAGCGATACATACAACGGCATTTCGCCCATACTGTAGGTCGTTCTGGTCGCACCGACACCGGAGATGACATACGAGCCGAACGTCCAAGCTTTGTTGTTTTGGATCTGCATACGGACCAAACTCAAGACTTCTTTCGATGTCATGTTGGTATCGACGCTGTTCGCTACGTCACTGATGATGCCTTCGATCTTGGTTAAGGTCGCCGGTTCAGTTACTTTATTGATGATACCTTTGATCAATTCTTGTTGATTTTTGCCGCGTTGTTCGTCACCGGACGCAAACGCATGACGTTCACGGGCGAAGGCTAAAGCGGATTGTTGATTCAGTTTGATCATGCCTTTATTGAAATGCATGTAGTAACTGTCGAAAGCATATTCACTGTAGACCGTAACGCCACCAAGCGTTCCGACGACACTGACGACGGTCGTGAAGTTGGCTCGGGCGTAGTAGTTGACTTTGATTCCCAACAGATTTTCGACGGTCGAGATCGAACAACTGATCCCAAACATCCCGGCATGCGTCAGTTTATCTAACGGTGCACCCTTCTTACATCCCAGACCGACATACGCATCACGCGGAATACTGACGGTCTGAATGGTACGGGTCTTGGGATTGACGACCATGACGATATTGACGTCTGAACGTGATACGATCGATACCGGTCCGAAATCGTCGATTCCCGAAATAAACACAATGAAAGGTTCCGTCGCTACTTTGACGGCACTGCTGGCTGTGTCTGCATTGGTGGTATTTTCGATACTCCAAATGACTTTCGTGTTATTGGTAAACTCCGCATCGTATTCCATGATTGAAGATAGATAGGCTTGGTCGATAACTAAAACATCGATTTTACCATCATAAAGATCTTGAATACCGGATTGGATCCCTTGAAATAAAGATAATTTTTGCTTATAGCCTTTCGCTTCTAATTTCTGTTGGATCAGAGTGGTCGTTTCTTCTTCCGCGATCGAACTCGTTGAAATGTTTTTATCCAACGCCTTCTTAATCGTCGTGATACTCGAGTCTTTGAGTACGAAGAACGAAACCGAATTTACTTGATTCGGATTGTAGTTGATCAAGCGGGAAGCGGCATTTTCAATATAAAGCAATCCACCCGAAGTAAGCAGAATAAGTAGGACGATAACAATCTGAAGAACTTTGCGGTTCCAGCAAATCAGCAACAGAATCACCAAAACAACGCCGATCCCGATCAAATAGGTGATCGGTAAGAAGTTGTTGGTAATGAGAGCCAAAGCGAGTAACGCCAGAGCTGCAAGTTTCATGATCAGTCTAATAGTTTTCATAGATACCTCACTGTATTGTTTGTTTGTTTCAATCATTTGCTGAAAACTTCAGCGGCTTTATTATACCACTGATACGTTAACGGAATAAAAAAACGTTTCCCTTCACATAATATCACATATCTTAAAGCGCTATCGTGAAATATTCTACACTTTTTGTGAGGCTTCCATGATCTTCGTCAGCCGATGTTTCATTCCCGACTTACTCATAACAGCACCCGTGCGCAGTTCGTATTCATTGCACAATTCATTGAGACTGGCTTCCGGAAACTCGATTCTCAAGTAAGCAACGTCTTTGAGTTTATCTTCCAGATTATCAAGTACACCGGCTTTTTGAAGGATCTCGATGTATTCCACTTGTTTCTTTCCGGCTTGCAACGTCTTCATTTCATTCGCCACTTCACAATTATCCAAGCGCGTCAGACTGTTATGAAAATCACGTTGAATGCGGATATCCTCAAAATCCAAAACTGAATTGTTGGCTCCGGATAGACGCAGGAAATCCGAGATTTTATCCGATGCTTTTAAATAAACGACATGTTGTTTCCGACGCTCGATATGTTTGGCCGGTAAATCAAAACGAAACATCAGTTTCTGAATGAATAATGCATGGCTGTATTCCTGCGTTACGATTTCCAAGTGATAATTGGATTTATGCGGTGAATTCACACTGCCGGTCGCCATAAAGGCTCCCGAGAGATACGCCCGGGCACAACATTCTTTACTGACCATCTTACGTAACGGATGATCTTGCAGTCCCTGATCGGTAAGCAGACCCAGATCATTAAGGATCTCTTTACTCAAGGTAACGACTTTGATCGCATAGATATTGTTTTTCTTTAAGTTCATTTTGCGTAAGACTGACAATTCCATCTGACATTTATAAAGTTCTTTCAACAAGATCCAGATTCGTTTCGCGGTCGTCGCATTTTCTGTTTTGATTTGGATCTGCATACCTTGTGAAGATAGGACCATCGACGAACACAATTGGATCAAAGCTGCACATTGTGCTTTCTGACAACACGCATTGAGTGTCGTCGTCGCTATTTCGGATTTAACATCTGTCGTGAACGACATCAGTTTTCCTCCAACTGAGTCATGATATCTTCCATGACCTCTTTGATTCGTGCCGAGTCATGACGGATCAGTCCGTTACCGAACTCAAGTAATTGCGTCTTGATGACGATGTAGTCATGAAATTCGTTTTTGATCGTTACCGGAACACTTTCGAGTTGAACATAACGGTCAAGCACTTCCTGCGGTAAACGGTCTTCGGCGTAAACGACCAGATCGATCTTATCATGAACATGATCTTCGATCGCTTCGATATGATCTTCCATTGAAAACCCATCCGTTTCACCGGGTTGTGTCATCGCATTACAGAAATAGATCTTAAATGCGCGGCTGATCTGAAGTTCATTGCGAATCTCGTCGATGATGATATTCGGCAGAATGCTGGTATAGATACTTCCGATACCGTAGATGATGATGTCTGCTTCACGGATCGCTTCGATCGCTTGCGCTGTCGCATGGACCTCTTCTTGGTAGAAGACACGTTTGATGCGGTTGCGGACTTTAGGAATGTTGGATTCTCCGCGCACGATCGTTCCGTCTTCCATCTCCGCAAACAAGGTGATGATCTGTGAGGTTGAAGGGACGATATCTCCTTTAACATTTAATACTTTCGAAATCGTTCCGATCGCTTCCATAAAATTACCGCAACTTTGGGTAAGTGCCGTCAAGATCAGATTTCCCAGATTATGGCCGGTCAGTTCGTCATCTTCGGCAGCAACGCCTTCTTCTTTTTCAAATCGATAGCTCATCAGTGTCGACAACAGACTTTCACTCTCCGCCATTGCGATCATCACATTTCGGATGTCGCCCATCGCCGGAATATGAAAAGAACGGCGCAGTCGGCCGGTACTTCCTCCGTCATCGGCGACCGTCACAATGGCTGTCAGATCGATATTATCGCAGTTTTTGATGCCGCGTAAAATGGTTGCTTGGCCGGTTCCACCGCCTAAGACAACAACGTTAAAATTTCGACTCATTCTCGTACTACCCCCTGGTATCCCGATGTTGTTTAAAACAATGATAACGAGGCTTGTAGTTGTCATATAGCCAGTTGGTGATCGCGACTGAACGGTGTTGCCCGCCGGTACATCCGATGCCGACTGTGAAATGATTCTTGCCTTCTTTCACGTATTCTTTAAATGCGTAATCGAGAAAAGCCGTCAGTTTTTTTAATAATTTCTTTGTTTCTTTTCCCTCGATGACATAGTCATAGACACAGGCATCGTTGCCTGAGTAAGGTCGTAGTTCTTCGATCCAATACGGATTCGGAAGAAAACGAACGTCGAATAAAAGATCGGCATCCATCGGAACACCGTTTTTGTATCCAAATGAAATAAAACTGATTGAAAAAGTCGGTTGACTCTTCAAGGAAAAATACTGGGTGATCTTTGATTTAAGTTCGTTGTTTTTCAGAAAAGTCGTATCGATCGAAAGAAAAGCTGTATCCTTGATGGCATTCAGCATATCTCGTTCAGCATGGATCGCTTCATCCAACGTTGTCGCTAAGTTACTCAGCAACATCGGATGCGATCTTCTGGTTTGTTTATAACGACTTAGTAGTTCTTCATTACTGGCTTCCAGGATCAATACCCGGACATCCATATCCAGTCCGGCAAATACTTTTCTAAATTCGAGAAAGTCGCGAACACTGGTCGCCAAGGCGATATTGTCATAACGGGGATCTGAATCTTCCAGAATCATCGTTGTAAGTTCACTGAGAAGTTTGACCGGAAATTGATCGATACAGTGATAACCCATATCTTCAAGGATAGCCATCGTGCTGGTTTTCCCGGCGCCCGACATCCCTGTAATCAGAATGATACGTTTCTTGTTCATGGTTTCACCTCTTTGATTATTCTACCACGCTCCCGGGTGTTTCACAATCCGAATTGGCCCGGAACCGGCAGGGGTTTCGTTGCCTGTCGCTTATTTATTGACGTTTATTTCGTTGCTTTTTTCGGTTTCTTTGATGGAATCCGCAAACGAGATCTCGGTAAAATCGATCTTGTTTTCGGTATCTTTCTCGTAATAGAGACTGCCGAATACTTTTTCGACGACACTTAAATGAACGATCCGAATCAGCGGATCAAACAACTTCGTCAGGGTCAGTTTTTTATTATGTGCATTCGCGATCAGGAGGACCAACTCACCGGTATTTACGTATTCGCTGTTCTGCGGCAGAAAAAGACCGCTTCTTCTATCACGGATCAGCACCCAAACGTAGGAACACAGGTTATCGATATAAAGCATGCTGCGACGATTCTCGGGATCCGGAAAAATCGGTGTTTTAAGTACCAACTGCGCCAGTTTCGGATAATTTCCCTTACATCCCGGACCGTAGATCATCGGTGGTCGCAGGATCGTGACACAAAAATTCTCATCGGCCATTTGGTTGATAAAGTGCTCTGCCTGCATTTTTGATTTACCGTAGTTCGAATTGGGAATCAACGGTGTTCGATCGTCGATCTTGCCGGTTTCTTTTCCGTACACACTCATTGAACTGAGAAAAACAAACTGACCGACACCTTCCCGCTTCGCTTTTTCAGCGAGCTGAACGGTAAGGTCGCGATTTACTTGATAGTAGAGTTCCGCATTTTCACGCGTTTCTTTGATATGAGCGATGCCGGCTACATGAAAGATTGCATCGATTCCTGCCAGTGATTCTTTCGTCCACGCATCCCCTTTGACTTCTAAGGTGGCGATACTCACATTCTTTGTGTTCTTTTCGATCCAATTCGAAAATGATTGGCCGATATAACTATTCGCTCCTGTGATCAGGATCTTTGTCATGGTGAGTCTCCTTCTTGGTTAATAACGAAGTTATCATACCATTAATCCAAGTTGTAAATCAATTCAAAAGGAATCCTGATTTCTCAGGATTCCATGTTGTATTGCGAAGAATTTGGGAAGTGCTTGTTTCAACACATACTTCCGATAATTTCGAATTAACGACTCTGCAGATTATTTTTTATTACGAGTCAGCGTAACTGTCTTTTCGGCAACATACTCAAGTAATTTAAGTATAGAGATTAATTCAAATGCGATGATCAACGGATAACTGCCTGACAGATAGAAATAATTGAGAGAGCTGAACGCACTGATTTGAGTGTATGAAACACCACCGATCAACACGACAAGACTGCACAACAGAGCACTTGAACATAATAATGCATCTACTAATGAATCGTTTCTTTTCCTTAAATTAACAAGCATGATAATAAACATCAGTATAAATGAAATAAGTGAAGAAATCGCTAAAAACAGGCCTGTTTTTTTATAAAATTCAGTCAGTTGATTCAGAATTGACAACTTTTGTTTCAGACTATTAAGATAAGCAGCTTGGGAATTATGCAACGGGGTAAGTTTATCAAAATTGAAAATACTTTTCGAACTGTTCCCTCTTAACTTTGTACCATCGAGGTTGATACTTTCGAGAATCCGTCCATTTGGGCTAACCGCTTCAAGTACAACATAATCTAACGGAATATTTTCAATGGTTACTGAAAATCTGCTTCGCTCAGCATTTTTGAAATTCATTGCTTGTAAATTCAATGATTCGGCAACATCAAGACTTTCGGTCAATTCTACTTGTTTTACAACATTACCTTTAACTTTAATCCGAAGTATCGGTGTTTCTTCGTTGTTTTTCCAAACATACCAGCCAGAAAGAGTAAGAGTACCTTGATTCGTGATAGTGGCTCTGTTATTTGTGATTGTTTCAAACAAGGCGATACCGCCTACTCCGTCATCAAGGCTTTCCCTTAGTTGAACATCGACATTTTTATACTCAACAATGTACTCAGTCGCTTGTTTCATTGCAGAAATGAGTCGATCGAAATAAACATCGCGCCAAGGCGACATCATCGAAGATGGCATCGTTGGTTGAGAAGCAATCAGATTGTTCTTTTTGGCCAACTCGATTTCAGCAGAAACCGACTTGTAAAAATGTTCTGCTATTGTAGATTTTGAGTACAATCCGGCTTGGTTGACCGCATTCCTAAATGCCCACATAAACCAGCCGTCATCCACTTCGTTATCTTGTAAGTTACTCCCGTTGTCTTTGAAACCATCCAGCGAATTTTCCATTTCAGCCTGAATGGATTTCAGTGTCGGTGATATTTTATACAATCGATCCATTTTCTCGCGTGTAACTGAGACATAGTCGATATCTACTTCATTTTTGACGGAGTAGATGCTTTTCATCGCATCGCCGAAAGCACCTTCGCTTACTTCGACACGGCTGAATGAACCATATATAAAGTAGTTGATTCCCGAAATAACCCCATTCGACGCCAGCAACAGTAAAATCGGTAAAAGGATCACTGTCAGTTTAGCTAGATATTTTCGCCGATTCAGCTGTTTTTGTTTGGAAAGCAATGTGTTAATAACGATTACAAGTAAGACTACAGTTACGAAAGGTACTATCCAAATCGCATCTTCTCTTGTGTTCCAAAGAGTTGCCAACGCGATCCCCGAGCCGATTGCCCAAGGCAAGATCTTCTTAGTCGATTGATTTCGCCTGAAATACATCGCAAATGTGCACCCAAATAAAAACAAAACCTGCGACAGTGTCAAACCGTTTCGATAGACTCTGAGTAATGTGTCTGAAGAAAATGAGATCGGATTAAATAACAGTACAGTGAATATGATCAAAAGGGGAAATTTCGATTTGAATAGATCCTTGATCGCATAAACAAATATCACGCAAGACAAAGAATAGATCAATGTCTGTGCTGACAGATAGGAGAAACCGATCCACTTCACGACAGCCAGAAAGAATGGGAAAAATGGTCCTTTTATCAGTGTTAAATAGCTGTATCTGCCTAACCAGTGAAAATGGATGAGACTGTTAGCCAAATTGATCATTGCGCGGTCATCGTTGATCGCAGTTGAGATTGCAAAAATAGGCAGATTTCCGACCATCCATTGTTTCAGCAACAGTAAGGCCAAAACAAACGCTGCAATGAAGTATTTTTCTCTGCCTTTTATAAGTGATTTATATGTTTTCATTATTCTGATCATTTTTATATTTGATATTTAAAATTCCAATAAAGAAACTGCTGAAAATAATCTGAACACCGATGATGATCGAAGTGATCGATGGTATTGAGACTCTCATGACGATTCTTGGGTCCAGGTTTCCAAAGGATGAAATACTCCAAAGATCCACAGCGTAAACAGTGAATCCCAACCCAACGAAAAAAAGTATGAGCCCGACTATTAGCCCTTTCTCAGTAGTCAGTTTAGAAATTCGATTTATTGAATTACTTGCAGGAATAAAATTCGAGTTGGCCGCATAGATTTTCGTAAAAATCGAAAATATACATATATTCACACCCATTATGATAAAGGCTGATGAATAAAGCAGGGTGTGGATATCGAAATTCAACTGCCCAATCGTTATCGGACCGAAGAATAATATCGAAGACATGATTAATCCGATCGTTATAAATAGAATCCCCGGATAAAAAAACAGCCAATTCGGACTATACATCAATAAAAATTTTAAATGTCGCCAGCCATCTCTGAAACTTCTTAGATGCGGTGCTCTCGTTCTTCCATCAGGTGACAGTGTAGTGGGTACTTCGATCATTTTTAAGTGGTTCAATGTAGATTGTACGACCATTTCGCTGGCGTACTCCATTCCCGTTGTGCGTAAATGCAGATTTTGAATGGCAATGCGATCATATCCTCGCAGCCCACAATGAAAATCTTTAATTTTACTTGGATAAAAAATTCTTCCGATAAAGGACAAGACCGGATTACCGAGATAGCGATGTAAAGGTGGCATTGCCCCTTTTTTGATTCCACCTCTGAACCTGTTGCCCATTACCAATTGATACCCTTCCCGAAGTTTTTCAACGAATGGCATTAGATCAAGAAAATCATAACTGTCATCCGCATCGCCCATGATGACATATTTTCCCAAAGCCGCTTCGTTACCTCCGATAAGCGCGGATCCATACCCTTTTTGCGTGATATTCACTACCCGTGCGCCATTTTTTATCGCAATGGCTTGTGAGCCGTCCGTACTTCCGTTATCCGCAATCAATACTTCTCCTGCGATATTATTTTTCTCCAAAAATGTTTGTGCTTTTCTGATACATGTTTCCAGTGTCTCAGCTTCGTTTAAGCAAGGCATCAGAATCGTTAACTCTAACTCACTTTTGATTATGTTCATCTTGATCGAACCCCCACAGTCTATTAATTAGTATATTACGAATTATATCTAATGTCTACCGTGTCTCGCCAGGATTCCAAGCAACTGTTTTTCAGTACATTTTGTAAGTAATGATGTATCAATGCAACAAAAAATCCTGATTTCTCAGGATTCCTTAATATAATGGAAAGCATTCTGGGCAGCGATAGCACCGTCACTGACTGCTGTAACGATCTGTCTGAGTTGTTTAACATTCGTATCACCGGCTCCGTAGATGCCTTTGATGGATGTTTCCATCTTTTCATTGGCGATGATATAACCGGCTTCGTCCGTGATTCCCAACCCATTCAAGAAAACTGTCGACGGTTTCGCCCCGATGTAGGGAAAGATTCCATCACAGGATAGATCACTGAGTTCGCCGGTATCCACATCTTTGACGCGCAGTCCGCTGACTTTATTGTCTTTCGTCAGGACTTCGATCGGAATGTGTTTTTTCAGGATCTTGATCTTGGGATTTCCCATGACCATGCGTTGCGTGGAAACGTCCCCGCGAAACACGTCACGGCGTATCATGATGGTCACTTGTTTAGCGAATTGCGTCAGATAGATGGCTTCTTCAAGGGCTGAGTTTCCGCCGCCGACGACGATGACATCTTTATTCTTATAGAAAGCGCCGTCACAGACAGCACAGAAACTGACACCGCGACCGATGCTTTCTTCTTCATGCGGTATATTCATTTTGGTTTCAACGGTACCGGTAGCGACGATCACGACTTTCGACGTGAATTCACGTCCGTCTTCCGTAACTACTTTTTTATTTTTACCTAGGTCGACCACTTTGGCGACATTGACGAATTCCGAAGTGACGCCAAGGTTGGATACCTGATCATACATGTTTACGGCGAGATCGACGCCGCTGATGGATTTTTCACCCGGCCAGTTATCGATCTCAAATGTCTTGACCAACTTTCCGCCCGGTGCACTGCCTTCGATTAACAGAACCTTGAGTCCGGCACGACAGCCGTAAATAGCGGCTGTCATTCCGGCGGGACCGGCTCCGATGATGATTATGTCGTAGATTTCGTCCATGAGATATCCTCCTTGAGCACATCCAGCAGTTCACTTAGGGAATTGATCGTCACATTGGGTGCTGATTTCACTAAACTGTCTTTACGATCCTGATTCAAGATCAGACCCACTGAATAGACGGCTGCGTTTTGCGCTGCCAGAATATCCGTGTCGCTGTCTCCGACGTAAAGCACATCGTCATGCCCTCTGCCCAAAAGTTGGCAGGCTTTGAAGATTCCTTCCGGATCCGGTTTGTGTTTGGACACATCTCCGTAACCGACGATCACCTTAAAGTCATCCTGCATATCAAACAAGCTCAATCCGAGTTGGACTGTTTCCGTGAGTTTACTGGAGACGATTCCCAATTGATACCCTTGTTTTTTGAGTTCGGTGATCAATTCTTTAGCTCCCTCGACCGGTACGACATGCGTTGCGTGCAGGTCGTTATTGATCTCGCGATAGCGTTCGATCAATAGATCCGGATCTTCGCCCGGGATCAGTTTCGGCATCATCTCTTTGAGTGTCGGCCCCAGAACAGAAAGTTCATCTTCTTTGGTGAACTCGTAATCCGCTCTTTTTTCACTGATCAGTTGTTTGTAAGTCGCTATGATGGCTTTCTCAGTATCCAATAATGTACCATCCAAGTCAAACAGGATGACTGGTTTTTTACCTTTAAACAGTTTACGGAATAAGCCTAACATTCCGACCATACCGATCAGTACGAAGACAACGGACGTGACTTGCGCCATGCGCAGTCCCATAAACATAAGACTGTCGGTACGCATGCCTTCGACCCAGAAACGGGTGATTCCGTACCACATCAGATAGGCATAGGCAAGATCGCCGCGTTTCGGTTTACTGAAACGTTTGAGGGCGATAACAATGATAAGGAAACCCAATACATTGAGGACACTTTCATACAGAAAGGTCGGAACGCGATAAGCACTCTCGATGTACATCGTGTTTTTAATGAAGGATGGGAAATATTTATAATAGCTTTCATTGACGATGTTTCCGTACGCTTCTTGGTTGAGAAAGTTGCCCCAGCGTCCGATGGCTTGCGCAATCAGGATATTGGGAACGATCGCATCGGCAAAGCGAAAGAAATTCAGTTTATGGCGATGCGTGAACCAGGCAGCAAAGATCACACCGGCAACCAGTCCGCCTTGAATGGCCAGTCCGCCTTGCCAGGTCGCAAAGATCTGCAGCGGATTGTCGATGAAATAACCGAGGTCAAAGAACAGCACATACCAGATCCGTGATCCGACAACGCCGCTCAGTAAAGCTCCGAAGAAGAAATCATCGACAAGTTCTCCCGGGTACCCCATTTTCTTGATATTGCGTAAACTGATCAAATAAGCGGTAAAGGCACCTGTAAGAATCAAGACCGCATACCACTTGATGGCGATCGGACCGATGATGATAAACGTTGAAAGATCTGGAAATAATTTCATAGAACCTCCTATTGATTCTGTTTCTGGATGAAGTCATAAACTTTTTGTTCAAATTCTTTGGCACTGTTGATGCCCATCTTCTTTAACGTAAAGTCGGTAACGGCGGATTCGATCAAGACAGCCATGTTGCGGCCTTCTTTGACCGGAAACAACAGTTTCGGAACTTGAATGTCGAGAATCGTCATGTAGACTTCATCTTCGATCCCAAGCCGCGAATATTCTTTACTGTCATCCCATTCCTCGAGTTCGACCACGAAATCCACTTGACTGCGGTCCAACAGAGCGCTGGCACCAAACATTTTCGAGACATCGATGATTCCGATGCCGCGGATTTCCAACATCCCTTTAAGTAATTCGGGAGCTTTACCGAAGATCGTATTGTGGATGCGCACTACGTCGACTCGATCGTCTGCCACCAGGATATGTCCTTTGCGGATGAGTTCCAACGAGATCTCGCTTTTTCCCATGCCGCTGTGCCCGGTGATCAGCACCCCTTTTCCGTAAACACTCATGAGTACGCCATGAATGTTGTCGGCCGGAGCTAATTGTTCATCGAGGTAACTGATGATATCGACCATCAGTCGATAGGTAGGATTCGGTGAGATCAAGATCGGAAAGTTTTTATAATCGGCGATCTCTTTGAGGATCGGCGGAACTTCCTGATCTTTCGAGATCACGATCGCCGGCGTCCATTCATCGGTCATGTGGTCAAATCGTTCGCGCAACGTTTCATCGTCTTGCGTCCGGATATACGACATTTCCTTATTTCCCAGGATGACGATCCGTTTCGGTTCCGTGTGCTTGTAGAAGCCGGTCAGTTCCAATCCGGGTCGATTGATATCTGGAACAACGACCCACCGATTGAGCGAGTCATCATTACCGGTGATCTGAACAAAATCGAAATAGGCTTTTAAATCACGAATTGTCGCTTTATTTTCAAGTTCCATGGTTTCACCTCTTCGTCAGTACTGTTTTCAAGTACTGTCCGGTATAACTCTTCTTATTCTTAGCTACTTCTTCGGGAGTTCCGATCTGTAATAAGATACCGCCCTCATCGCCGCCCTCAGGTCCAAGATCGATCACACAGTCGGCACTTTTGATGATATCCAGATTGTGTTCGATGACGATGACCGTGTCGCCGTTATCGACGATGCGTTGCAACACCAACAACAGTTTACCGACATCGTAACTGTGCAGACCGGTCGTCGGTTCATCTAAGATGAAGACCGTTTTACCGGTGGCTTTGCGTTGCAATTCACTGGCCAGTTTAACGCGCTGTGCTTCGCCGCCCGACAGCGTCGTGGAGGATTGTCCCAGCTTGATATAGCCTAATCCGACATCAAACAAGGTCTGTAGACGATGGCTGATCTTGGTGATGGCACTGAAGAATTCGATCCCCTCTTCAACGGTCATCTCCAACACTTCGTAAATGTTTTTACCTTTGTAGGTCACTTCGAGTGTTTCTTGATTATAGCGTTTCCCGCCGCACTCTTCGCACGGCACATAGACATCCGGCAGAAAATGCATAGAGATCCGTTTGACACCGTCACCTTGACACATCTCGCAACGGCCGCCGCGGACATTGAAGGAAAAACGACCCTTGTCGTAACCTTTTACTTTCGCCAGCGGTGTCATCGTGAAGAGATCACGAATGTCGTCAAACACACCGGTATAGGTGACCGGATTGGAACGCGGTGTACGGCCGATCGGACCTTGATCGATCTCGATCAGTTTATCAACGAATTTCATTCCTTCGATGCGATCATGCAAGCCGGGTTTGACGCGCGGTTTACCCAGATACTGAATCAATCCTTTGCCCAATACTTCATTGATCAAGGTTGATTTACCACTTCCGCTGACACCTGTCACAACCGTGAAGGTCCCCAGCGGAATTGAAACAGTCAGATTTTTTAAATTGTTCTCACGGGCATTGACGATCGTTAACGATTGACCGTTGCCGCTGCGGCGCTCAGAAGGAACCGGATTACTTAATTTACCGGAAAGATACATGCCGGTGATCGAATTCGGATTGTCCATGATCTGTTGCGGAGTTCCGTTAGCGACGACTTCGCCGCCGTGTTCGCCGGCTCCCGGACCGATATCCACGATCCAATCGGAAGCCATCATGGTTTCTTCGTCATGTTCGACGACGATCAGGGAATTACCGAGATCGCGCATCGATTTAAGGGTATTGATCAATTTCGCATTATCCCGTTGATGAAGTCCGATCGACGGTTCATCCAAGACATACAATACACCGGTGAGTCGTGAACCGATCTGTGTTGCTAAACGAATACGCTGGGCTTCTCCGCCCGAAAGCGACCCGGCGATCCGATCTAAGGTCAGATATTCGAGTCCGACATCCTTGAGGAAGGTCAGTCGTTCACGGATCTCTTTGAGTACCAGGCGCGCGATCTCGCGCTGCATCTGGCCGAGTTCGATCGTATCCATATACGCAAGAGCGTTCTTTACGCTCATGCGCGTCCATTCATTGATGTTCTTCGGACCGACCTGAACACTCAGAGCCATCTCATTGAGACGATTCCCTGCACATACCGGACACGGTGATTCAGCCATGAAGGTCTGATACCATTCACGCGCCTGTTGACTGGATGTCTCGACGAACCGACGTTCGATCAGTGTTTTGACTCCTTCGATGTAATCGCTTTTCGAATAGGAATTTCCCGACCGTGAAGCGATGGAGTAACTGATCGGTTCTTTCGATCCGTGCAGTACGATATCCAATTCGGCAGGTGTAAATTCTTTGATCGGCTTGGTGATCGAGATATGGTAGTGATCTAACAGTGTTTTGAAGTTCTGCCACTCGATATTTTCGGATTCGACGATGTTTTTATAATAGATGATGCCGCCTTGGCGGATACTCTTATTTTTATCCGGAATCAAGTAATCGACATCGACCGATTGCGTGACACCTAATCCCTTACACTCGGCGCAAGCACCGAGCGGACTGTTGAAACTGAAAAGACGAGGTTCCAACACCGGAATCGAGAAACCGCATTTAGTACAGGCATAGTTGCTTGAAAACAACAGGTCTTCTTCACCCGCATTCACGATTGCCAGTCCGTCAGCCAACTTCAGCGCAACTTCCAATGAATCGTGAAGACGCGAAGAACTGTCGTCTTGTTTGATGATACGATCGACGATCACGTCGATGTCATGATTTTTGTTTTTTTCCAGCACGATCTCTTCTTCGATCATGCGTGTATCTCCGTCGATTCGAACGCGGATATAGCCGTCTTTGCGTAACTTCTCAAGACGATCTTTATGCGTACCTTTAGTGCGACGAATGATCGGCGCCATGATCGTCAGGCGCGTGCCCTCTTCATAACTCATGACACGATCGACCATCTGTTTGATCGTCTGGGAGACGATCGGTTCATGATGGATCGGACAGTACGGAGTTCCGACGCGCGCATACAATAAACGCAGATAATCATAGATCTCGGTCACCGTTCCCACGGTTGAACGGGGATTGTTTGAAGTTGTTTTTTGGTCAATGGAGATCGACGGAGACAATCCTTCGATCAGATCCACATCCGGTTTTTCGGTATTCCCTAAAAATTGACGCGCATAGGAACTGAGTGACTCCACATAACGGCGTTGACCTTCGGCGTAGATCGTGTCGAACGCCAATGATGTTTTGCCCGAGCCGGAAAGACCGGTCATGATGACCAGTTGATTGCGCGGAATGGTGATATCAATATTTTTAAGATTGTTCTCACGGGCACCTTTAATAACGATATAATCTTGATTCATGGCTGTACCTCTTCTCTGATGTTCCTATTATACACTACTGATTGAAGGTCGACACACAATATTGACCTTCAACATGAATTATTTTCAAGTAAGCTACTCTTGTGATTTGAGTTCGAGAATAATATCGCGCAGTTCGGCCGCTCGTTCGAAATCGAGCACCTTGGCAGCGTCATGCATTTCTTTTTCCAGACCCAAGATAAGTGTATCACGCTCTTTCTTGGTTGATTTGGCTTTCTTCTTAATAAACTTATTCGCCATCTCCTGAGTTTCTTTACCGCGGATCGCGTCATGGATCTCTTTCACGATGGTAGTCGGTGTAATGCCGTGTTCGATATTGTAGGCTTTTTGGATCGCTCTTCTTCGATCGGTCTCACTGATGGCTTTGATCATCGAATCCGTCATCTTATCCGCATACATGATGACTTTACCGTTTGAATTACGCGCTGCACGTCCGATCGTTTGGATCAGTGATCTCTCGGATCGCAAGAATCCTTCTTTATCGGCATCTAAGATCGTAACTAACGAAACTTCCGGCAGGTCCAATCCTTCACGAAGCAAGTTGATGCCCACCAAGACGTCATATTTTCCTTTACGCAGATCGCGTAGGATCTCGATGCGTTCCAGTGTTAATGTTTCGTGATGAAGATACGAAACTTTGAAATTAAGGCGTTTGAGATAGGCGGTCAGTTCTTCGGCCATCTTGACTGTCAGCGTTGTGATCAAGACGCGTTCATTGACCGCGATTCGGGCTTTGATCTCATCCATCAGATCATCGATCTGACCTCTGGAAGGACGAACTTCAATGACCGGATCTAACAGTCCGGTCGGACGAATGATCTGTTCAACGATCTCACCGTGCGTCAGTTCGGTCTCATAATTACCCGGTGTCGCCGATACGAAGATCACTTGATTGACCATTTCTTCGAATTCATCAAAACGCATCGGACGATTATCCAACGCACTCGGAAGACGGAATCCATATTGAACTAATGTCGTCTTACGGGCTCGATCGCCGTTATACATTCCGCGTACCTGCGGAATACTGGCGTGACTTTCATCGATCACCAGCAAGAAATCTTTGGGGAAGTAATCAAATAAGTTATACGGACGTTGACCGGGAGCGCGACCGTCGATCATGGCCGAGTAGTTTTCGATGCCCGAACACATACCGAATTCGCGCAGGGCTTCCAGATCATAGCGGGTACGCTGTTCGAGACGTTGTTTCTCCAACAGTTTTCCTTCGCTCTCCAACTCTTTTAAGCGAACTTCCAATTCAGCTTCGATCGTCAGACAGGCTTTCAGCATCTGTTCTTTCGGTCGCGCATATTCATCGGCCGGAAAAACATTATAAACGGAATACGCATTTTGGATCTTACCGGTGACCGGATCGACTTCCGTTAAGCGTTCGACCAGATCGTCAAACATCTCGATACGCAAGTTGAATTGATCCGTATAGCCCAGTGATACTTCGATCACATCACCGTGAACTCTGAACGTACCGCGCTTCTGATCGATGTCATTGCGTTTATATTGGCGTTCGACGAGTTTCATCAACAGTTCTTTACGTTTGATGGTTTCTCCGACGCGTAAGGTAAAAAACATATTGCGGTAAAGTTCAGGATCAGAAGAAGCGTAGATACAGGCAACCGATGCGACGATGATGGTATCACGTCGTTCCATGATCGAATTTAAAGCAGCCATGCGCAGCATGTCCAGTTCTTCATTGATCATAGCCGTCTTTTCGATGTACGTATCTGATTTAGGTAAATACGCTTCAGGTTGGTAGAAATCGAAATTAGAGACGAAATATTCGACCCGATTGTGTGGGAAGAGTTCTTTGAACTCTGAATACAATTGTCCGGCCAAGGTCTTGTTATGCACAAAAACCAACGTCGGCCGATTTACGGCTTCGATGACGTTGGAGACTGTGAAGGTCTTGCCGGTGCCGGTGGCACCCAGCAGGACCTGTGCTTTTTTGTTTTGTTTAAGTCCGTCGATCAACTGTTCGATTGCCCGAGGCTGATCGCCGGTTGGTTTATAGGGACTCTCGAGAATAAACTTATCAGCCATTCACGATAACCTTCGCTTCTTTGAGTTGGACATCTTTTGCGGTGTTATCCTGATGCCAAACTTTGACAACGTTGGATTGTAAGGTACTTAAGAGGTCATTGGTGATCTCACCGGTGACACTCAAGCCATGTTCAGACTGGTAATCTTTCAACGCAGTTAATGTTGCAGCTGAGAAGTAACCATCCATCCGATCGACTTTATAACCGAGGAAATCAAGTGCTAATTGGACATCCTTCACAGCTTCGCCGACAGTATCGGATTTAACAGTGACTCCGTCATCCAATTTAACGAATTTCGTATACAGTACTTCATGAACATCAATGACATTATCCGGTACGATACCGATTCCGTCGATCAGATTGCCTTTCGGTGTCAGCCATTGAGCAATCGTGTACTTCAAGGCACTTCCGTCACTGAAGACGCGGGATACCTGAACGGTTCCTTTACCATAGGTCGTGGTACCAACAACGATCGCACCGATATCTTCTTTGAGAGCAGCCGTCAATACTTCGGCGGCTGATGCGGTATTTTGATTGACTAAAACAACGACTTTACTGAAATTAACAACGATCTTACCGCTTGATTTACTGACTTCGATGGTTCCGTCGCGTTTTTCCTGTTGGATCAGAGTCTGACCTTCCGGCACAAACATACTGCCGATCGATTCAAGCGCAGACAGATATCCGCCGCCGTTATCGCGCAGATCCAGGATGATCTTCGTGGCACCGGCTGTTTTGAATGCGGTCAGGTATTTAAGGACTTCCTGATCGGTCGTACTGCCGAACTGATAGATCTCCAGATAAGCAGTCGTGGTATCCAACATATAACCGTAGGCCGAATTCTGGACAGCTCCGCGAACGATATCCAAATGGACAGTCGCTCCGTCACGGATGAAGTCGATACCGACGGTCGTTCCCGCCGTACCTTTGACTTTCGTTGCCAAGGCATCGGTTCCGATCCCTTCCATCAACGTTCCGTCTACTTTATAGATGATATCGCCGGGTTGTACGCCGGCTTTGGCAGCCGGTGAATCAACGAATACTTTTTCGATAATATAGGTTCCGTTACTGTCATAGTATTGAACGCCGACCCCGACAAATCCCATATCGATTGAACCTGTAAAGTCCGCAAGTTCTTCTTTTGTCATATAAGAAGTATGGATATCACCGCCGCCGGAAATCATTCCGGCGATCGCATCATCGATCAGTTTCTGAGCGTTATCGGTAATATTTTTTCCGAAATACCAATCATTCTTCATGATTTCGTAAACAGCCTCAAGTCGGTTGAGTGTTGATGTTCCGGCAACCGAAGCCGGTGTTCCGAACGACTGACCGACTACCCATCCAAACGTAAATACTAAAACCAGCGACACGATCCAAAAACCGCGTTGCCAGTTTTTCTTTCTCTTCGCCCGTATTTCATCCGGCCACAAATGTTTTTCTAATTTAACGTGAATTTTCTTTTCTTCCACGATGACCACCTCACAATGTATTTATTTTACCACAGTCCGATTGATTCCCGCTACCTGTGCGCAGTCTGTAAGTGCCATTTGGGACCTTTATGACTCATGTTTCATTTTGATTTCATCTTTCTCGACGGCTTTGAAAATATATAAGCGCGATGCTGTATCCCCAAAGATACGCAGT
>Ga0209123_1000273_pt1 | contig 73513 bp, 75 predicted proteins | sample BarGraIncu00431A_FD_184500 | JGI IMG/M metagenome (GOLD analysis project Ga0209123, IMG submission 184500) | Arctic peat soil microbial communities from Barrow, Alaska, USA - Barrow Graham LP Incubations 004-31A (SPAdes) (version 2) | ecosystem: Environmental > Terrestrial > Soil > Wetlands >... | reverse complement strand
GAGGTTCGCGTCGCTTTATTGGAGGCAGATGTTAACTTTAAAGTGGTCAAGGAATTTGTGGCCAAGGTTAAGGAACGTTCGATCGGGCAGGAAATTTTAGAATCTCTTTCGCCCGCACAACATATTATTAAGATTGTTCATGAAGAAATGATTGAACTTATGGGTGGCGCAACAGGCAAAATCCTCATAGCCTCTAAACCACCAACCGTGATCCTGCTAATCGGCCTTCAAGGGGCGGGGAAAACAACCCATGCCGCAAAATTGGCCAATATGATGAAAAAACAAGGTAAACATCCGTTGATGGTGGCCTGTGATATTTATCGTCCCGCTGCGATCAAACAATTGCAGGTCTTGGGTGAACAGTTGAACGTACCAGTGTTTTCTATGGGGCAGGAAGATCCGGTAGAAATTGCTAAAGCTAGCATCAAGCATGCCAATTCGAATGGACAAGATGTGGTCATTATCGATACCGCTGGCCGGTTGCACATCAACGAAGAACTGATGGGCGAATTAAAGGGAATCAAAGCGGCTGTGAGACCCCATGAGATTTTGCTAGTTGTCGATGCAATGACTGGCCAGGATGCTGTAAATGTTGCGGAGTCGTTTCACAATGATCTGGGCCTTGATGGCGTTATCCTGACGAAACTGGATGGGGATACGCGCGGAGGGGCAGCGCTTTCTATTAAAGCGGTGACCGGCTGTACCATCAAGTTTGTCGGGCTGGGAGAGAAAATAGACGCTCTGGAACCTTTCCATCCCGATCGCATGGCTTCACGTATCTTAGGTATGGGTGATGTCCTAACCCTAATCGAGAAGGCGCAAGAGTCCTTTGATGAGAAAACAGCGAAGGAAATGGAACAGAAGCTACGCAAACAGGAATTCACCCTCGATGATTTTCTAGAGCAGATGCAGCAGATGAAAAAAATGGGTCCGCTTTCCTCAATTTTAGAAATGATACCTGGGGTGGGTAAACAGTTAAAAGACGTTCAAATCGATGAAAAGGACACGGCTCATATTGAAGCCATTATTCGTTCAATGACCACAGAAGAACGCCGAAAGCCGACTGTTATTAAAGATTCTCGCAAAAAACGAATTGCCAAAGGGAGCGGGACATCCGTTCAAGAAGTGGGACGTCTCCTAAAACAGTTTGAACAAATGCAGAAAATGATGAAGCAATTTGCGAGCCCGAGCGGCCTAGGAATTCCGGGGCTGGGCAAAAAGGGCAAAAAGGGCAAAAAACTAGGAATGAAATTTCCCCTAGCTTAGACTATATTCTGTTAAGGAGGTGAAAAACATGGCCACGAAAATTCGTTTATGTCGCATGGGAGCGAAAAAAAATCCTTTTTATCGTATGATTATTGCGGATGCTAAGGCACCTCGTGATGGAAAATACATTGAACAAATTGGATATTATGATCCCACTAAGAGTCCTGAAGTTTTGAATATTGACGAGGAAAAAGCATTGAAATGGTTGTCCACAGGCGCCCAACCTTCAAATACTGCCAAGTCTCTATTGAGTAAAGCTGGTATTATGACCAAATTCCACGAGTCCAAGAACTAAGTGTAGTGTGTAGGGGGGTGGTTCCTGTGAAGGAACTTGTAGAAATCCTCGCGAAGGCATTGGTCGATCATTCTGACCGAGTACTCGTTACCCAGTCTGAGACAGACAAGAGCGTTCATTTGCAGTTGACTGTCGCACCAGAAGATATGGGTAAGGTTATTGGGAAACAAGGGAAGATCGCGAATGCTATTCGTACGCTGGTTAAAGCGGCAGCTGTCAAAGATGGCCGTCGAGTTCATATGGACATTGATCAATGACGTTGAGAGGGGCTTTGTGCCCTTCTCAACGTCTTCCAATATCTGCTGCAAGAAGGTTAGTTCGTGCGAAGACAGTGTCTGCAAGTAGGGCTAATACGTGCGAAGACAGTGTCTTCGTGGAAAGGGGCAAAGAGTATGAATGAAGTGCTGATTGGAGAAGTGTTACGTCCACATGGGGTTGGAGGCGAATTGAAGATTTATCCGTTAACAAAAGATCCTGAACGCTTTCTGAAACTGCAGGAAATCAGCTTGTGGAGTGGAGAGATCAATCAACATTTCAAGATTATTTCGGCCCGTGTACAGATGGGCTTGGTCTTGCTCAACGTTGAGGGGATAGCTAGTATTGACCAGGCAGAAAAGTACCGTGGATGGGAAGTTCGGATTGACCGCTCAGAGGTTCCTCCTCTCAAAGAAGGTTGGTACTACTTTGAACTTGAAGGGATGCAGGTCTATGAGGGCGATGTCTTGCTAGGTACCCTGGCTCAAGTGCTGGAAACTGGAGCAAATGATGTCTACTTGGTTAAAGGGCCCAAAGGTGAGATATGTATCCCGGCTCTTAAGAGTGTTGTCCAGCAGGTGGATGTCGCTGGTCGACGCATGGAGGTCATACTTCCCCCAGGGTTAATCGACGGCTAACAGCCATCGATTGTAGTTCGATATTCGAACCACGAATATCGAATTGCGAATTTGTTGGAGGATTAAATAACGGATGATGCAATTTACTGTCTTAACGCTATTTCCAGAAATGTTTGCGCCTTTGCAAGAAAGTATTTTAAAACGTGCTCAAGAGGCTAAATTTATTCAAATACGGCTCTTGAACTTTCGGGATTATGCTACTAGCAAACACAAAAATGTTGACGATATTCCCTATGGTGGGGGAGCAGGCATGCTCTTAAAGCCCGAACCAATTTTCGCTGCTATACGAGACTTGCCTCCCCCAACTGGCCAACGGAGGGTTATTCTTCTGTCTCCACAAGGGCAAATCTTTAGTCAAAAGAAGGCTAAGGATTGGTCAGGAGAAGAGGAACTTGTTTTCATATGTGGGCATTACGAGGGATTTGACGAGCGGATTCGCGAGTTAGCCGATGAAGAGGTGTCCATAGGGGATTATGTATTGACAGGCGGAGAACTAGCGGCTATGGTCATGATTGATGCGGTGGCGCGGCTTATTCCTGGTGTATTAGGGGAAGATGCATCCTCTGAGGAAGATTCACATTGTAGCTCACTCTTGGAATATCCGCAGTTTACCCGTCCAGCTGACTTCGAGGGACGGCTAGTCCCAGATATTCTGGTTTCAGGACATCATGCTAAGATTAAGCAGTGGCGAAGAAAGGAGTCGCTCAGGCGCACTTTTTTACGGCGCCCGGACCTGATTGAAGCAGTTACTTTTGAAGCGGACGATTACCCGCTTTTAGAAGAGCTTGTTCTTGAGCACCCCACTATCGCGCTATGGAGAATAAAATGGGAACATCTCTGCCCGCAACCCAAACGAAGGCGGCGGTCATCAAATAAATCCGAGGCAAAGTAAGTTGGGAGGAACCTCCATGGCAGACATTTATTTGGCTTTGATTCATGCTCCTGTCTACAATAAGAATATGGAGACGGTTGCAACTTCGATCACGAACTTAGATCTTCATGACATTGCTCGTTGTTCAACAACTTATGGTATAAAGCGCTACTACGTCGTCCATCCCGCCGAAGCACAGCGTAAGTTGGCCGGGCGAATTATGGGTTTCTGGCAAGAGGGTTATGGAGCAGAATATAATCCGGATCGTCAAGAAGCCTTCGCTCGGGTTAAAATCGCCGAGAATTTGGCAGAAGTTTATGCGGAAATTGAGGCAGAACAGGGGAGCGCTCCTGTTAAAGTGGCGACGGATGCTCGGAAATATGCCAATACAGTCACATATGCCCAGCTCCGTGAGGACATAGGAACTAAAGAAACACCTATTTTATTACTGTTTGGTACGGGTTGGGGACTGCTCAAAGAAGATGTTGAAAACATGGATCGTATTCTTGAGCCTATCTATGGGCCGACAGATTACAATCATTTGTCGGTCCGTTCCGCAGTGGCTATCATTTTGGACCGCTTGCGTGGACACTAAATGTAGGTATTAAGATGACACTAAGAGAGTTATCTCATGTTTAAATTGAAACTAGTTGCATAACTAAATAGGTTATGATAATATAATTAAGTCTGATAAGGATGGTCCGCTCGCTGAAGGTCAGTGTATGAACATCTAGACAAGGAAGGGGGGAATTTATAATGGATTATATTCGCATGATTGAAGAAGAACAAATGAAAAAGGATCTTCCTAACTTCCGTCCAGGTGATACAGTACGTGTACATGTGCGTATTGTTGAAGGAACTCGTGAACGTATTCAGCTTTTTGAAGGGCTTGTCATCGCAAAGAAAGGTGGCGGCATCAGAGAGACCTTTACAGTTCGTCGTGTCTTCGCTGGCGTCGGGGTAGAACGTACTTTTCCTTTGCATTCACCTCGCTTGGAAAAGATTGAGGTGTCTCGCCATGGTGTGGTACGCCGGGCTAAGCTTTACTATATACGTGGGCTTTCGGGTAAAGCGGCGCGGATTCGCGATCGTCGCATTGTCTAAGGTTTAAAAATGGGCTGGAGCAATCTAGCTCTTTTTTTTTACCAGTCAGGTAGAAGAATTCTTCAAGTATAAATGTTTGATACAATTATTTTTTGTTTTTTCGTGTATGCTCCGATGAATCTTGTTCATACTAATGAGTAGTGCAAGAGGGGAGCGTATCGATGAAACAAAAGATATCTACAAAAAAATGGGTTTTGGGTATTATTGTCACAGTTTTGCTAATCGGTGGACTTTTACGATGGGGAGTATGGCAACCATATTTGATTCCTTCGCCTTCTATGGAACCTGGTATGACCCCAGGAGACCGCATTCTCGTCAATCGTCTTGCGTATCGTTGGTGGGCCCCCGCCCGGGGAGATGTTGTCGTGTTCGCATTTCCGAAGGATACAAAACGAACCTTTGTGAAACGAGTTATTGGTACTGAGGGGGAAACGGTAGAACTCCACGATAATAAAGTTTTTGTTAATGGGAATGCTATTCAAGAACCTTATGTTAAACCTGGAGATTATCCCCCTTACGGTCCAGAAATCGTACCAGTGGGAAGGGTGTTTCTCCTAGGGGATAATCGTCGTGAGAGTGAAGATTCGCGAGAATGGGGGCTTCTTCCGAAAAACTACCTTTTGGGAAAAGCTTGGTTGCTATACTACCCTTTTCAGCGTTTTAGATTCTTTTAAAAAGGATAATGAGGGATATTCATGACGATTCAATGGTTTCCAGGGCATATGGCTAAGGCGAGACGCCTTTTAATTGAACAACTTCAATGGGTGGATGTTGTTTTAGAACTTGCCGATGCCCGAATACCGGCCAGTAGTCGTAACCCAATGCTGCATAAACTGCTTGGTAACAAATCAAGATTATTACTACTTAATAAAGCGGATTTAGCTGATCCCAATTGGACGGCAAAATGGCTAACTCACCTAAGAGCTTCAAGCCCTGTTTATGCGGTTAGTGCGACCACAGGGGTTGGAGTTAAACAAATTGTACCAGAATTGGAACGTATGGTTCTGGATAAACAAGCAAGACAGGCTAAAAAAGGCATTCGCCCCCAGATGATTAAAGTTATGATCGTTGGTATACCGAATATTGGGAAATCGTCGCTGATTAATCAATTGACGGGTGGAGCTCAAGCTAAAGTTGGTAACAAACCGGGAGTGACTCGCGGAAATCAGTGGGTTCGTATTCATGAGCGAGTTGAGCTTTTAGATACTCCAGGTATGTTGTGGCCCAAATTTGATGAACCTGATGTCGGGCGAAAGCTGGCTGCACTTGGAGCCATCAAAGATGATGTTTTTGATATTGAAGAATTATCAATTTGGGTCATTGACTGGTTGAAGATACATTCTCCAAATGCCCTACTTCGCTATCAGATCTCAGACTCAGAGGTCACATTAGAGAGTTTGGGACGAAAACGAGGATGCCTGATTCACGGCGGGCGAGTTGATACATTAAAGGCCGCTCAGATCTTTCTGCGCGAACTTCGTATGGGGCAACTTGGTCCAATAACGATGGATTACCATTCTGAATAGGTTTTCTCATGCATATATAATTCTGTTTGAGTGAATATTATTAGCTAAAAAAAGGAAAATGACAGAACTTGTCGAATTGATAATTAGGGAGAGAAGAGGAGAAAGTGTGGAACCGTTATCCCAGATGAATGTACGGGAAGTTGAAGAAGCACTGTATAAAGACCCTTCCCCTCGAATGCTTTGCGCATGTCAGAACGATCCGCGTCAAGGAGTTCGGCGCCTTGCTGTGCGTCTACTTAAGTATCAGCAAGCACAAGCAATGGAGCAGGTCCGTATTCAGCAATTGCTGGTGGAAGAGAAGAAACTATGGAAACAGGGATTTCTTTTGCTAGCGGGTATTGATGAAGCGGGACGTGGACCATTAGCTGGTCCGGTTGTTGCTGCGGTGTGTATTCTGCCAGCTCGGTTTGATTTGCCTGGTCTCAATGATTCTAAAATGCTGACTGAGAGTAAACGAGAAAAACTTTATACTATGATCCAAGCTCAGGCGATCGATTATGCTATTGGGAGTGCTGAGCCGGCTGAAATTGATGTCTTAAATATTTTACAAGCAACCAAGTTGGCCATGAAACGCGCAGTCGAAGGATTGACAGTACGTCCACATCACTTATTGATTGACGCACTAACGCTCCCCGATGTTCATCTTCCCCAGCTCCCGCTAGTGAGGGGAGACCAAATTAGTGCCACAATTGCAGCGGCCTCGATCTTGGCAAAAGTCACGCGTGACCGCTTGATGGTTGAACTGCACGCTCTATATCCAGAGTATCGATTTTCTAAAAACAAAGGGTATGGAACGAGTGAACACATGCAAGTATTGCGGCGTTTGGGACCATGTCCTCTTCACCGAAGAAGTTTTGCTCCGGTGAACCAAGCAACGTCCGCTAGTTAATATAGAAAGGCAGGTGGTGCAACGTTAAATTTATTGACCATACTCGATGAGTGTGGCACAATAAGCTTAGCTGATTGAAGCGATGCATCAGACTTTTAATGAAAGGAGGTTAAGAGGATGGGTGATAATAATTTTGCTGGTGTAGGTGTGTTTCTTGTTGGTGCGATAGCTGTATCGATCATTATGATGATCGTACCAAAATTATTGGCTCCCAACAAGCCTAACAAAGAGAAGTGTACTACGTATGAGTGTGGTAACGAGACAATCGGACGGACATGGCTTGGATTCAAGAGCAATTATTTTATGTATGCCTTAGTATTTACAGCTTTTGATGTTGAAACAGTTTTCTTGTTTCCTTGGGCCTTGACATTCCAAAAGCTAGGAACCTTTGCTTTCGTGGAAATGTTCGTCTTTATTGTCATTCTCTTGGTTGGCTTCTGGTATGCTTGGAAAGAAGGTGCTTTAGAGTGGATGTAGCCTCAGAAAAAAGGCTTCGTGAAGAAGAAACACTGATGGAAAAAAACATTTTGGTCACGAATCTTGATAAACTTCTAAACTGGGCTCGCGGTCATTCCTTCTGGCCAGTTACGCTTGGTTTAGCTTGTTGTGCTATTGAGATGATGGCCACGGGTGGACCTCGTTATGACATTTCGCGCTTTGGTTGGGAGGTTTTTCGTGCGTCCCCTCGTCAAGCAGATGTTATGATTGTGGCAGGAACTTGTACTCGGAAGATGGCTCCATTGTTGCGGCGCATTTATGACCAAATGCCTGAGCCTAAATGGGTTATCGCTATGGGAAGTTGTGCCAACGCTGGGGGACCGTTTGTAGATTCTTATTCTATGATGGCAGGTGTTGATAAGGTCGTCCCAGTGGACGTTTACATCCCTGGTTGTCCACCACGGCCAGAGTCGCTCCTTTATGGGCTTCTACAGCTTCAATTTAAGGTCTCCAATCCTGCAAAGGTGAGGTTAATGAGAAATGGAAAATAAACTATTAAAACAACAAGTGGAAGAACTTGCAACCCAGGTTAATGGTGAAGTCGAAGAGAGCTTTGGGGTACTTGTTTTAAAGGTTAAAGCTCCATCTATTATTGAAACTTTGACAGCGGTCAAAAACCTTCCGAATACTCCATGTGATTTTTTACACGATCTATGTGGCATGGACCTTGTCGATCATTTTGAGGTGGTCTATCAGTTGTCCAGCTTGCATGGAACACAACTTTTACGTGTGAAGGCGATAGTCGACCGAGAAAAACCGGTGATTGATTCCGTGACTAGTCTATGGCAGGGCGCCAACTTCTTAGAGCGTGAGGCCTATGACATGTTTGGGATCACATTTAAAGGACATCCCAATCTTAAACGAATTTACATGTGGGATGATTTTGAAGGTTATCCGTTGCGCAAGGACTATGTGACCGAGCCCATAGAGGTTCGCAATATCACGCGCACACGGATAGAAGGGGAATAGGGGGAAAAACCATGACTATTGAAAAAACTGAAGAACTCCTCTTGAACATGGGCCCCCAGCACCCGAGTATGCATGGCTTGTTTCGCATGGTGGTCAATCTTGAGGGTGAAACGGTTACAAAACTTGTGCCCAAAGTTGGATATCTCCACCGGGGGATGGAAAAACTGGCGGAAAGCCGAACCTATTCACAGTTTATTCCTTACACAGATCGGTTGGATTATCTCGCGTCCCCGCATAACAACTGGGCCTATGTGCTAACCGTAGAAAAACTGATGGGTGTTGAAATTCCTGAACGGGCTGAATATCTGCGGGTTATTTTTGGTGAACTATCTCGGATTGCTAGCCACCAGGTTTGTATTGCTAGTACGGCACTCGATATGGCGGGTTGGTCGTTATGGTCTTATGCTTTCCGTGATCGCGAACGGATTTGTGATATGTATGAGATGACCGCAGGAAGTCGTTTGACGGTTAATAACATGCGTATCGGCGGAATGAGTAATGAGCCCCCAGCAGAGTTTTGGCCAGCCCTACAATCGTTCCTTGATGATACACCAGAGATGCTGGAAGAATACTACGGTATGTTTTTCGGCAATGAAATTGCGCAAGGTCGGTTAAAGAGTGTCGGTATCCTATCCAAGGAATTGGCTGAAAATCTCTCTATTACTGGTCCAGTTTTACGGGCGTCAGGTGTTAGTTTCGATGTGCGCAAAGCGGAACCCTACAGTATCTACGATCGATTTGATTTTGACGTGCCAGTTCGAACCGGGTGCGACAGCTATGACCGTACCATAATTCGGATGGATGAGATCGTGGAAAGTATCAAGATCATCAAGCAAGCAGTCCGTGATATCCCGGAAGGCCCAATTATGGCCAAGGTACCGAAGGTTATCAAACCTCCGGTTGGTGAAGTTTATCACCGCGTGGAAAACCCCAAAGGAGAATTGGGTTTCTATATCGTCAGTGATGGAACAACTAAACCGGCCCGGGTTCGGATCCGACCGGCCACATTCATTAACTTACAGATGCTCCCAATAGTGTGTTTAGGATGGAAGATCCAAGACGTTGTGGCGATTTTCGCAACGTTAGATGCTGTATTGGGTGAAGTCGATAAGTAGTAAATTGCAATGAGGGGAGAATAAAATGGAGACTTTAAGTAAGCTGATGAAGACTTTAGATAATCTGTTTTTGATTATTGCGCACTTCATCCGTGGACTTTTTGCGGATCCCCAATCAGTTTGGGCAAATTTAACCATGAGTATTATTAATTTCATTATCGTGGTTGTTATTGTTGTCCTTGCTGCTTTGATTTTGATTTTACTTGAACGCAAAGTGGCTGGTTGGACATCGCAAAGATCAGGGCCCAATCGTCTCGGTCCGCGCGGATGGTTCCAGACTATAGCAGACGCATTAAAACTTATGGGCAAAGAAGACGTCACTCCGGCAGGCGCTGACAAGTTTATCTTCAAAGTCGCACCGATGATGATCTTCTCTCTCCCAATGATGACCTTAGCTGTCATCCCATATGGGAATGGCCTGGCACCCATTGATCTCGATTTAGGTATTTTCTATTTCCTAGCCGTCGGTGCCATTTCAACAGTTGCTTTTGTAATGGCTGGATGGGGATCAAATAATAAATACTCCTTATTAGGTGCCATGCGGGCAGTTGCCCAAATGATCAGTTACGAAATTCCTTTGATTTTTTCCTTACTTGGGGTTGTCATGATCACGCAATCGTTTAATTTAGGAGTTATTGTTGAAAAGCAAGCAACCGTTCCCTTTATTCTTCTTCAACCTCTGGCCTTTGTGATCTACATCATTGCTGGTCTTGCGGAGTGTAACCGCGCGCCGTTTGACTTAGTTGAAGCAGATCAGGAAGTTGTTGCCGGGCCGTTTACCGAGTATACAGGACTCCGCTGGGGATTATTCTTCCTTGGAGAGTATGGAAACTTAACTGCCATGTCCGCTCTCGCGGCGACTGTTTTTCTAGGTGGTTGGCAGGGGCCAGCAATATTGCCAGGTTTCGTTTGGTTCTTTATGAAAGTCGGGATTATCATCTTCTTTTCCATGTGGGTTCGTTGGACTTTCCCCAGAATTCGAATTGATCATTTAATGCACTTAGCGTGGAAGGTATTGTTACCACTTTCGATTTTAAATATTATGTTAACGGGTCTAGGGATATATATTTACCGACTCGTGATGGGAGGGTGACATAGTGTTTGGTAAAGGTCTACTACAAGGTTTAGGCATCACGTTCAAACGCATGGTCGGTCCTAATATCACGGAGTTTTACCCCGAGGAGAAACCTAATCTTCCGATCAGGGTACGTAGTTCCATGGGACTTGATCGGGGCAAGTGCATTTCTTGTAATATGTGTGTAATGGCTTGTCCAAACTCGGTTATCAAATTGACCAGTGAAAAAGATGAAAACAATAAAAAGGTTCTCACAAGTTATTCTATGGACGTTGGCCGTTGCTTGTTCTGTGGTATGTGCACTGAAGTTTGTCCGACGAAGGCATTGACAGTGACTCAGGAATTCGAAAACTCTGTCTTTGAAGCAGACGATATGCAGTGGGACATGCTTAAACGTGCAGAACGCAAAGGGAAGGTGGGGTAAGCGTGGTAGGCACTGTAGTATTCTTTATCTTTGCAATCATGGCGATTGCAGCTGCCTGGGGTGTTGTTACCTCGAAGAACATTGTGCATAGTGCGCTCTATCTGGTCCTTTCCTTTTTAGGGATTGCTGTGCTCTACGTTCTAATGAATGCGGATTACTTGGCAGCAGTGCAACTACTGATCTACACGGGAGCCGTAGCGATTATGATCGTCTTTGCGGTCATGCTGACCTTGCGTGGTGACGTCAGTGAGAGCAATCTTTCAAACCATAATTGGGGATGGGGAGCGCTCGTTGCGACTGCAGTGTTTGTGATGATTGCTTTGGTCACCCTCGGGAATACGGACTGGCGCGTTTTAGCCACACCGTGGACCAGTGGAGGTTCAGCCGCAGATTTATCGCTACTTTTACTCACTCAATATATGGTTCCCTTTGAAGCAGCTGCTGTTTTGCTAACCGTAGCCTTAGTCGGCGCTGTGATCTTGGCGAAGGGAGTGAAAGTGAGCAATGAATCTAAGTAATTTAAGCAATTTGAGTGTTGGGCTTTCTACTTATCTCTTGGTAGGAGCGATGCTCTTTAGTCTCGGGCTTTATGGGGTATTTTCTAAGAGAAATATTATTGCCGTGCTCATGTCCATTGAGCTGATGCTCAATGCAGTTAATATTAATTTTGTGGCGTTCAATCGCTTCATTTGGAACCAAAAAGTAGACGTCCACTATATTCTAAACGGACATGTGGCCGCACTTTTCGTCATTGTCGTGGCTGCTGCAGAAGTTGCCGTAGGCCTCGCTTTGGTTATTACAATTTATCGTAACCGTCAGACGACGAACGTCGATGAATTCAATTGGTTGAAGTGGTAAGAGAGACTATGGAGAAGGTAGGTGTTCAAGGAAATGCATGATCTCTTTCGGTGGGCATGGTTAATTCCTGCTTTGCCCTTCCTGTCGTTTCTACTCATCGCCTTTGTCACGAAACGATCCAAAGGACTGTCTTCCACAATTTCGATTCTCGCCATTCTGACCTCACTGGGCTTGGCTATTGCAATCGCGATAGGCCTTATTCAGTCGGGTGCAGAACTTGTGGAACATCCTGCGATCGTGGCCGTGAACTGGCTTAATATTGGGGGCTTAAAGATCGATTTTGGAACGGTCGTCGATCCCCTAAGTACCATGATGTTGTTCGTTGTTACCTTGGTAGCATCGATGGTACAAATCTACTCTTTAGGATACATGCACGGAGACAAGGGTTGGTCGCGTTATTATGCGTACCAGTCTCTGTTTGCAGCATCTATGCTTGGCATGGTTCTAGCCACCAATTTGTTACAACTCTTTATTTTCTGGGAATTGGTTGGACTATGTTCTTACTTGCTAATCGGTTTCTGGTACTTCAAAGTATCAGCACGGGAAGCGGCTAAGAAAGCCTTTATGACAACCCGTGTCGGAGACTTTGGCTTACTACTCGGGATCCTTTTCCTCTATACTAAGTTCGGAACGCTCGATTTCGTAGCGCTTGCGACAATACTCAACACGAATTTCCAAGATGTGGCACTCATCGGAACCGCATCGTACGTGACCGTCATGGCGTTCCTCGTCTTTATGGGACCTGTGGGTAAATCAGGACAGTTTCCGTTGCACGTTTGGCTACCAGACGCAATGGAGGGGCCTACGCCAGTAAGTGCCCTGATTCACGCAGCAACCATGGTTGTTGCCGGGGTTTACTTAGTAGCACGGATGTATTTCCTCTTTGATCATGCAGACCCGATAGCCTTACAGTTTGTTGCTTGCATAGGTGCCTTTACAGCCATCTTTGCTGCGTCAATTGCGATCGCGCAAGATGACATCAAACGGATTTTAGCGTATTCAACCCTAAGTCAACTGGGCTATATGATGTTTGCGCTCGGTGTGCATTCCTACTCAGGGTCCATGTTTCACCTCATGACGCATGCGTTCTTTAAGGCGTTGATGTTCTTAGGCGCTGGTTCTGTGATTTACGCCATGCATCACAAACAAGATATATGGGAAATGGGTGGACTATGGAAAACGATGCCGATTACCGGTACGACCTTTTTCATCGGAATTTTGGCTATCTCTGGAGTCCCACCGTTTGCAGGCTTCTTCTCGAAAGACGAGATTCTAGCCACCGCGCTGCATAACGGTCATCCCATTATTTATGGAGTGGGTCTGTTTACAGCCTTCTTGACAGCGTTCTACATGAGCCGTTTGTTCTTTGTTACGTTTTGTGGACCCGCTAAACCAGAGAACCATACTAAGGAATCACCTTGGAGTATGACGATTCCACTCATTATTCTGGCCTTCTTCAGTGTGGTCGGTGGTTGGGTGGCCTTACCAGAGCATAACTTCGCGTTCTTTGTCCATTATGGAGAATATGAACCCGAAATGATTGACTGGGCTTTGGCTGGAATTTCCGTTCTCGCGGGACTTCTCGGTATCGGACTGGCTTATGTCATCTACCTCAAAAAAGCTATTTCTGCCGAGAAAATTGTTGCCACGTTCCCAGGAGTCTACAAAGTACTCCAAAACAAATACTACATCGACGAGATCTATCTTTGGATCATTAAATATATCATGGGCGGAATCGCTCAAGTGCTTTACTTCTTTGACATCTATATCGTTGACGGGATCATCAATGGAATCGGTTTCTTCACACGTAGTAGTGGTAAAGTACTTCGGAAATCTAGTACAGGACAACTACAAACGTACGCTATGGTGTTCTTTTTAGCAGTTGTTATCATATTCATGGTCTTTGCCTTTGGGGAAAATCAACTGACGTCTCTTAACCCCTTAGCGACGCTGGGAGGTGTCAAATAATGACTGCACTACCAACAGCGGGTTCATCACTTCTGCTACCCGCCATTCTGCTAGCACCGGTATTGGCCATGTTAATGATTGTCTTCTTGCCGAAAGACGAGGGTAAGACGATTAAAATCGTAGCAGCTATTGGCACATTTGTCTCTCTGGTGCTATCCCTGTACGCATTCCTTACCTATAATCAAGCGTTGGGTGGGATGCAGTTTAACGTAACCATTCCCTGGATCCCGGATCTTGGTGTCACGTTAGCCTTGGGAGTAGACGGAATCAGTTTACCCATGCTTCTGCTGACGAACATTATTGGTTTTTCATCCATCTATGCCTCTTGGAATATGGAATTGCGTCCCAAAGAATTCTTTATTTTGCTGTTGATTCTCATCACCGGGGTTATGGGAACATTTATCGCCCGTGACCTGTTTATCTTCTTCCTCTTTTATGAGATTGTGGTCATACCGATCTACATCATGGTCATCATCTGGGGAAGTTCAAAGCGAGTTACCAAAGAATACGCCGGTATGAAATTGACCATTTACTTGCTCATCGGATCAGCCTTCCTGCTCGTTGGCCTAATCGCCCTGTACCTGGCAGCAGGTAAAAACGGCAATCCAACGTTCATGTTTGATCAATTAGCAGCTAGGCAAGACCTCTATAGTCCTGCTTTCCAAAAGGTCGCCTTTGGCCTAATGCTCTTTGGTTTTGGATCTCTAATATCCATGTTCCCCTTTCACTCATGGTCTCCTGATGGATATGCCGGAGCACCGACTGCCGTCAGTATGATTCATGCTGGAGTCTTAAAGAAAATTGGGGGCTATGGATTAATCCGGTTGGGTATTATGGTTCTCCCACTCGGAGCAAAGTTCTGGGCTCCGCTGATCGCGGTCTTGGCAATCTGCAACGTACTGTATGCAGCCTTTATCGCCTTGGCGCAAAAGGATCTCAAATACGTCATCGGTTATTCATCAGTGAGTCATATGGGGTATGTCCTGATTGCCCTGGCGGCCCTGAATCCGACCGCTATGACAGGTGCTATAGCGATGATGTTTGCGCATGGAGTCATGTCCGCCCTCATCTTTTCGATGATCGGCTTTATCTATGAGAAGACTCATACACGCAATATCGCTGAATTGGGAGGACTCGCTCATCAAATGCCTCGCTTAGCCATTGGCCTTTTGCTGGCGGGTATGGCTTCGCTAGGCTTACCTAGTACAGTCAACTTTATTTCTGAGTTCACCATCTTTATGGGTACAATTCATGTCTTTCCAGCACTGGCTATGCTGGGGATTTTCGGGATTATCTTCACGGCAGTCTACATCTTACGGATGATTGCCAACGTTCTATTCGGACCTCGTCGTCCAGAATGGGACCATCTGACAGACATTCGTGGAGCAGAATTAGTGCCTTTGGTCGTATGCGTGTTCGTGATCTTTATTGCAGGGATCTTCCCGAACATTTTAATGGGTTTGATTAATAATGGAGTTTACTCCTCAGGCCTTGCCAAGGTTCTTGAGACAGTGAGTCAAGTGAAGATGGGAGGGTTGTTCTAATGGTAAATTTTAATTTCGCTACAGTGCTCACGCCTGAAATTGCGATGGCCGCTTTAGCCTTGATTCTGTTGGCCATTGGACTGCTGATTCCACCTGGTGCGCGAAAAGGCATGATGCCACTCACTGTGTTCTCGTTATTAGGCGTTCTCGGATATACTCTGTTCGACTTCTTCTATGGCTCAAAAGCCTCGTTCCTGAGTGGTATGTATTTGCACGATCAATTTGCAGTCTACTTCAAAGTACTCTTCTTATTGGCGGCACTTCTGGTGGTCCTCTCGTCCGGCGGATATGTTCAGAAATTTGCCGAACACCGGGGCGAATTCTATTCATTGATCATGGCAGCAACCTTGGGAATGATGATCATGGCTGGAGCCGGCGAATTGATTACGATGTACGTCGGACTCGAGCTCATGACGATTTCCTTCTATATTCTCGTTGCTTATCTGGCCGATAATGCTCGTTCCTCAGAGGCTGGCATTAAGTATCTTGTGCTGGGTGCCACATCATCAGCGATTTTGCTCTACGGAATCAGCCTTATTTATGGCCTAACCGGATCGACTCAGTATACAGAAATTGCCAGTGGGATCGGAGGAAACCTAACGCCAGCATCGTTCTTGGCTACAGTTTTCCTTCTGGCCGGGTTAGGCTTTAAGATTTCCTTGGTACCGTTTCATCTCTGGGCGCCGGACATTTACGAAGGTGCTCCAACCCCTGTCACAGCGTTCTTGGCCGTTGCCTCAAAAGCGGCTGCCTTTGCCGTACTGATTCGAGTTTATCTCTTAATGATGAACAGCCAAGCCTTTTCAGCGACAGGACAAACCCTGTTAGTTGTTTTGGCATCCCTGACCATGATTATTGGTAACTTGGTCGCGATTCCGCAAACCAACATTAAACGGTTATTGGCATATTCAAGTATTGCTCAAGCCGGTTATTTGATGGTCGGTATCATTGCCGTATCCGTAGCAGGTGTCAAAGGTGTTCTCTTCTATGCGATGATCTATGTCTTTGCCAACATGGGAGCCTTTGCCGTAGCGACTCACGTAGCTGAAAAGCAAGGTAGTGACGATATTAAGGACTTTGCTGGTTTAATTCGCCGCTCACCTTTAGCAGCGGTTGTTATGACAGCCTCCTTATTATCGTTGGCAGGGATTCCACCTCTTGCAGGATTCGTCGGGAAATTCTATCTCTTCTCCGCAGTCATGGACCAAGGGTATACAGCGATTGCTTATATCGGGTTCGTGATGAGCATGGTGTCCGTATACTACTATCTCTCGGTCGTCAAAGTGATGTTCCTCGGAGAGGGTGAAGGGTTACCGGATATTCCAGTTCAAGGAGCGATGAAGTTCTCGATGCTCTTTACCATGATCATAACGTTAGCCATTGGTATTTATCCAACTCCTCTGGCACAGATGGCGTTTGCAGCGGCTCAGAGTTTAATCAAGTAACCTTGATTGAGTGTCTCAGAACGAACCGCCGTATACTACAAAAAGGAGGCTCTCAGTTTTAACTGAGTGCCTCCTTTTTGATACCTTAGGGGCACGATGCATCGTGCCCACTTCGTCGTTCCCTTCGCGCATTAATTTTGCATATGTTCCACGACGAAGGCACGATGCATTGTGGCCCTACACAGAAAAAATAAAGGTATTCTCCGGGTTGGTAAAGAATTAGAAATGTACAATCTTGGCAAAGGAGATGTTTCAATCCGGTGGAGAATAGACAATCCTTGGGAAAGTCTGGTGAAGATTTTGCCACGCGTTTAGTCATAGAATCAGGGCTAAGTATTATCACCCGAAATTACCGTTGTCCAAAAGGTGAAATGGATATTATCGCACGTGATGGAGAGGCCCTGGTGTTCATAGAGGTGCGTACACGCCGTTCCGCCATTAGGGGGTGGGGCGAGGAAAGTATTACACCCAAAAAGGCGCAGCGCTTACAAGCAATTGCATCATATTATGTCTTACAAAAGGGGTATTCAAGCTGGCCGTGTTTAAGGTTTGACGTTGTCGCAATACGTTGGAGGGCAGAAAGTCCCGAGGTAAACTGGGTTCGGGCAGCTTTGTGAATAATCTTAAATCTTTGATCACAAATTAGTCATGATTAAGTGATAAACTTAAATCACAATATTCTACGGTTTTTTCAAAAGATAGAACTAATGATGCCAAAGGAGCGTTTGCAAATTGGATCCAATTTTAATAGTAGATGATGAAGAAAAAATTAGAAAACTAGTTCGTTTATACCTTGAGAAGGAAGGCTTTGACGTTGAGGAAGCGGAAGATGGTCGTGTTGCTTTGGAAAAGTTTAGATCTGGGCAATTCTCCCTCTTAATTGTGGATCTCATGATGCCCGACATTGATGGCTGGCGTGTCTGCCGCGAAATCCGTGAAAATTCCTTGATTCCAATTATTATGTTGACCGCACGAGGGGAGGAATTTGAGCGTGTATTAGGTCTTGAACTGGGTGCTGATGATTATTTGGTGAAACCGTTTAGTACCAAGGAATTAGTTGCCCGGGTCAAAGCTCTTTTGCGCCGCTCTACAGGCCAACTTCACCCCGTCTCTTCGGAAATTACGGCCGGGTCACTCTGTATTGATAAAGATAGGCATCGTGTTAGCATCGGAGACGAAGTTATTAACTTAACACCTCTGGAATTCGATTTGCTTTATTTCCTAGCGAAGAATCGGGGGCGGGTTTTCACAAGGGAACAGTTGATGGAAACTGTTTGGGGCTATGATTTTTATGGAGATGCTCGTACAGTCGATACACATGTCAAAAAGTTACGGGAGAAACTGGCCCCTCCAGAGGTTAAGGGGATGTTAGTAACCGTATGGGGTGTGGGATATAAATTTGATCCTGACCCAGTTCACTAATGGCTATTAAAGTTCGACATTGGTCTATTTCTATTAAATTGTGGATTGCCATGACTCTGCTGATTCTTGTCGTGCTTGGAGGGTTAGGAATTGCGATTACTTGGCTCTTTGGTGATTTTTATCTACAACAAAAGTTAGATTCGCTCGGAAAAGACGCAAAAGAAATTTCCGCCCAATTGGAGGATATCCCAAACTTGAGTGCGCGGTTAGAATTAATTGAAACGTTTAAGCTGACTTCTGGGACACAGTTGGTCCTACTTGGCCCAAAAGGCAATATCTTAAAAATTTCTGATTCAAATGCGTCTCAAGGTATACGTGGCATTTTAGGCGGACATTTTGTGGGAGTAGATGGGTCCCTGCTTGGAGGTTGGTCCCGTAATTTACGGCCATCTGATTTCTTTACTGAAAATTATTTAAAACAAGTTTTAGCTGGTCAAACCATAAAAATTAAGGCTCAACAGTTGAACAGCGGGCAAACCATGCTACTGGCCGCAACACCTGTTGGAATAGACCCGGTACAAGAAGTTGTGCTCTTGGGGAGTTCTCCAACTCCTGTTCAAGAGAGTATTGCGACCTTTCGGCGACTTATTCTATATGCTTCATTAATTGCAGTTTTATTGGCCACTGTGGTTAGTCTCTTTTTTGCTAGGCAGGTCACGCGACCTCTTGCCATAATGCAGCGTGGCGCAACTCGAATGGCGAAAGGGGACTTTCTGCCCATTCAAGGAGTAACAAGTAAAGATGAGATAGGTGAGTTAGCAGGGGCTCTGAATTTCATGGGAGCAAGCTTGAAAAAATACATGGCTTGGCTTTCTCAAGAGAAAAACCTACTTCAAGGTATTGTTGAAAGTATTAGTGATGCGGTTGTCATGTTGAGTTTTGACGGGTCTATCCTCTACGCCAATGATTCGGCTAAAGGATTGTGGCAAGAAGAGGAAACTGAGCTTCAGGAACGAAAGACTCAGATTGTTAACTTTCTTCAGGCAATGATTCAAAGCGCGGATCAGATAGAAAGTTTTGCAACGTTAACTCTTGAAACTCAGGTTTTGCAGGTTATAATGGCGCCAATGGCGGAGACAGAGGGGATTAGTGGTCATGTTGCAGTTCTGCGCGATGTAACGGCGTCTTTGCGGGCTGAAAAGGCGCGTCGTGAGTTTTTGGCGAGCGTAACGCATGAACTCAGAACTCCATTACATCTTATTCAGGGATATTTGGAGGCAATCCAGGATGGAGTTATACCGGAACAACAGCAAGGAGAATATATAGAATTAGTTCTCGAAGAGGCTAAACGCTTAGCTCGTTTAGTTAAGGACTTACAGGATATTAATTGGCTGGAACGAGGACAGAGTTTGCAACGCGTTGCTCTTGATCTGGAGAGCTTCTTGAGTGACATAGATCAACGTTTTCAGGGACGAGCACAGGAGTTAGGTTTGAATCTGGAAGTTTCGCAAGGATCTGGAGAACTCTTTGCAGATCCTGATCGTCTACTGCAAGTATTTATAAATCTCTTAGACAATGCCTTGGGTCACACTCCTCGCGGAAAGACAGTGCGGGTATTTCTTGTCGCAGACCTAAATCAGGTACGCTTCGCAATTCAAGATGAAGGGGAAGGAATCCCCAAAGAAGCGTTGCCCTATATCTTTGATCGGTTCTTTAGAGTGAATAAAGCTCGGACTCGAAAGGATGGCGGAATGGGTTTAGGATTGGCCATTGTGCGGCAAATCGTGGAGGCCCATGGAGGGCAGGTAAAGGTTGAAAGCGATATGGGAAAAGGGACGACGTTTTGGATTACGCTGCCACGTAAGGTCTAATTAGTTTTAATAATGAACAACCATATTATGATTATTATGGAAGGAATATAGAGAATTATAGCGAACATTTTATTTTAGGGGAGGGGATGGAATGTTCGCTGTAGTTTATGGAATGACAGTCATTGGGTTACAAGCTCACTTAATTCGTGTGGAAGTCGATGTGTCGAACGGGCTGCCAAGTTTCGACATCGTTGGTCTGCCAAATACAGCAGTGAGAGAGGCGCGCGACCGAGTTCGTTCAGCAATACGAAACTCTGGTTATCAGTTTCCCTTACAACGGGTGACGGTAAATTTAGCTCCTGCAGATTTACGTAAAGAAGGTTCAGGTCTGGATCTGCCGATCGCGATAGGGATACTGGCGGCGACAGAACAATGCTTTTGTCCTACTCTTGATCAGCATGTTTTTACCGGCGAACTATCGTTAGAGGGAACCCTTCACCCTGTCCCGGGCGTATTGACTATGGTTATTACTCTGAATCGAGAGAACAATAAACTGGAACTAGCAGGGGAGAGCGGTGCCGAGGGGTTATGCTTGATAATTCCTCCTGCCAATTTAGCTGAAGCACGTCTTGTGACCGGGCTAGAATCACATAGCACATCCACATTGAGGAAAATCGTACAAGCTCTTGAAAGGAAGAGTGACTTTGACGATGAAATGTCCTTCCAGCTTCCTCCAGCTGAAGTAGACAATGGAAGACAGGTGGATTGGGCGGATATTCATGGACAACAGCATGTTAAACGGGCGTTGGAGATCGCTGCAGCGGGTGGGCATAATGTCATTTTGGTTGGACCGCCTGGATCGGGTAAGACGCTTTTGGCAAAGGCATACGCAGGGATACTTCCACAATTAAGTGAGCAAGAAAGCATTGAGGTCACTCAGCTTTACAGTGTTTGTGGGTTGTTAACTTGTAATGGAGCGTTGGTTCAGCATCGTCCTTTTCGAAGTCCTCACCATACCATTACTAAGGTGGGCTTGATCGGGGGAGGGCGTGACTTGCGTCCAGGTGAGTTAAGCTTTGCGAATTATGGCGTGCTGTTTTTAGATGAGTTGCCAGAGTTTGCACGTGAAGTATTGGAATGCCTGCGGCAACCTTTGGAAGATCGAGAATTGACAATCACGCGTCAAGCAGGGAGTATTACCTATCCCGCTCATGTCAGTGTTATAGCCAGTATGAACCCGTGTCCATGCGGTTTCTTTGGGGACCAGGGAAGAGTGTGTCATTGCACACCTCTGCAAATCCAAAACTATCGAGGAAGGATCTCTGGTCCGCTTTTAGATCGCTTTGACATGCACATCGAGGTGCCAAGGCTGAATTACTCGGAGTTAAAGAATAGCACTGATCTTGAGTCTTCAAGTGTGGTGAGGGAACGAGTAATGGCAACACGTTGCATACAATGGGCTCGTTTAGGACCGGCAAAAACCAATGCGGAAATGACGGCCAAGGAAACGAAGGAATTTGCTAAGTTGACTCCAAGTGGAGAGTCCCTCTTACAAAGGATTTTTGATAGCCAACATCTTAGTGCTCGTGCCCATGATCGAATCTTAAGAGTTGCCCGCACAATTGCTGATCTCGAAGGCTCTTCAGGTATTCTAGCAGAGCATTTAGCAGAGGCAATCCAGTTTCGTGCCTTGGATAAACGGTTACAGATGTGAATTTAATAACGAAGAGTATTCAAAAACAACAAAACTCCAAGGTTTTTAACCCTGGAGTTTTATTGTTTTTGAATACTTTGATGAATTACATTTGATTTATGCTCTTAGGGATTTGGACTTTCTCAGGGTTACTCTTTTGAACAACTGGTGCACGGGAACCAATTGGTAAAAGTGCCCGTCCATATAGTGGATTTAGAATACCAGCGGCTGAGCCATACCAAGCGCAAGCTGCGGTAATTAAGCCGAAATAGCCTCCAAGAACACTTGAAATAATACCGAATTCTGCTAAAGCTAAGAGTATAAAAGTAATTTCCAAGAATGTAAAAACTGAGAGCAAAACGTTATTAATTCGAAAGGTTCCGATCCACATATAAGTATTAAAGATTGCAAATGCTACAAGATACAACCCAATGGCTGCATGTCCAGAAGTACCAAAATCTAAGATTTTAAGGGTTTCTAAGATAACTGTTGTACCCAATCCAAGCCAAAACGAACCATAGGTGGTAAATGCTACAGCACCAAAGGTATTGTTCTTTTTGAACTCCCACATACCTGCAAGAAGTTGGGCAAATCCACCATAAAACATGGCCAAGGGAACAAACAGGGCACCGAGCTCTTTTGGAACGAGCTGAGCATTCGACATACTAAGAATAAACGTTGTTAGTGCAAAAGCTGCCAAGCCAAGTGGGCCAGGATCAGCGATTGGATTATCTCGGACTACCATACCCTCTGCCATATTATCCACTCTCCCTTTGTGTAAATTCAGATTCTGACGTAGAATTACGATTATCTTGTAATAAAGTCGCAAGTTTTCTCTTCCACATCCAACCTTTCATTTTTTTTAATTATTTCTATTTTAGCATTATCCATATCAATTATGGGCAGTATTATAAAATATTATTAAGAAAATCTGAACTTTGCCTCGGTTAGGGCTTCTATTTGGCTTAGAAGCAGAAGCTAAATCGTAAAATGGCCAGGTATGGGATGAAGATGAGGTGTAGCATAATCAAATTAACAAACATCCCTAAATAATTAAAAAGAGCCCGCAGATTCAACGCGGGCTCTTCAACGTGAGAATTGATGCATTCTTACATGAGGTTGTTCCCAGGAAGATTGCGTTCTGCCAGTTCGATTGACATTTTAACCATGTTGCCACAGTTTCTGGAGGATACTCCTCCAAAGCCCTCTTGTTGAAGGGTACCGGCAAAGCCAAGCTCTTGAGCAATTTGTTCTTTTAACTCATAAGACATGATGCTTTTTCGTCGTCTTGACATAAGAACAATCCTCCCTTCGATTTGGACAGTTGCTTTCAAGCAATACCATTGCTGAAAGTACTATTAGTATAACTATATGTCCAAAACAGTATGTAACCGAAAACACAGATTGTCTTGGAAACAGAGGAACGAAACCCCTTATAGAATGAATAATGTATTACAGAAGAAAACACTTGACTTCCTAGCACGGACATTTTAAAATTAAAGTCAATAGTACATTAATAATGCGATGATGGAAACGTCCACTGCAAAGGTTATTAAGAGAATCGACGGTCGGTGCGAGTCGGTGAACCAAGCAAAAGGATTCCATTCCGGAGTGTCCGATGATGAATCGTGACGGGTTTCGCCCGATACAGCGAGTTAAAGAGTTGGCTATTATGGGTGGCAACGAGGGAAATCCTCTCGTCCCTTTTGGGATGGGGTTTTTTTATTTAGGGTACTTGATGTTGTAATGGTCGAAACTGGGTGGCACCGCGGAAATTCCCGCCCCAAGTGATTGGGGTGGGTTTTGTATTTTTATAGGGTAAAGAGGGGTGGCGAAGGTACTTACTTTGGCGCAGGTATGGGGGAAATCAATTTTACATGGAGCAAGGTAGCTCAAGAAAACATGATGGAGGGATAACAATGAAGATTCTTGTTAGCGATAAAGTTTCCGATGAAGGGGTAAAGATCTTACAATTAAAACATGAGGTGGATGTCCGGCATGGCCTGTCACCCGAAGAATTGATTGCGGTTATTCCACAGTATGATGCCTTGGTTGTTCGTAGTGAGACGAAAGTCAGGAGAGCAGTCATCGAGGCAGCAACCAATTTGAAAGTGATTGGTCGGGCTGGAGTCGGTGTGGATAACATTGATATCCAGGCTGCTACTGAAAAAGGAATTATGGTCATTAATGCACCCGATGGAAACACCATCGCCGCAGCAGAGCTTACCATGGCGATGATGCTCGCTTTAGCCAGGAATGTTCCGCAAGCACATCGCTCAATGAAAGAGGGGAAATGGGAGCGCAGTAAATTCATGGGCGCGGAAATGCGGGGAAAAACATTAGGGATTATTGGATTAGGGCGAATAGGCACCGGAGTTGTCCAAAGGGCTCTTGCTTTCGAGATGAAAGTTTTGGCTTTTGATCCATTTATAACTGAGGAAAAGGCTTTAGATTTAGGAATCGAGTTGGCGGAACTTGATCAGATCTACGCTCAGGCGGACTTTATTACCCTTCATACCCCCCTTACGCCTGAAACCAAGCATATTATCAATGACGAGGCATTTGCGAAAATGAAGAAGGGAATGCGGATTGTACAGTGTGCTAGGGGTGGATTGATCGACGAGGGAGCATTGCTCAAAGCCATTCAGGCTGGAATTGTGGCTGGGGCTGCGGTGGACGTTTTCGAGAAGGAACCAGTTGGTCCGGATAATCCGCTCTTGGGCTTGGAAAATGTCATCGTTACACCACACCTTGGAGCCTCAACCAAAGAGGCGCAGGTGGGAGTAGCCGTTGACGTAGCTGCAGGGGTTTTGGCAGCTTTAAACGGGGAACCAGTATCAACTGCTGTCAACATGCCTCCTGTTCCCCAACAGGTTATGAAGTTTATCAAGCCGTACTTTCAGCTTGTAGAGAAAATTGGTACGCTAGCTGCATATCTGGCAGAGGGACGTATTCAGACAGTTGAGGTGGAGTACAATGGGGCAATTGGTGAGGTTGACAGTAAAATGCTGACGATTGCTACATTAAAAGGGGTATTAAACCCTATCCTTCAAGAGGCTGTGAACTATATTAATGCCCCGACCGTGGCAAAATCCCGGGGTATTAAGGTTCGAGAGGTTAAAAGCGAAGAGGCAGGGCTTTTCGCGAATTTAATTAGTGTACACGTTCGATCGGATAAAGGGGAATACCGAGTGGGTGGTACACTCTTTGCGCGTGAAGGTCGAATTGTTATGATCGATGGCTATCGTGTGGATGTTACTCCCAAAGGATGGTTGCTAATTGTACCTCATAATGATCATCCTGGTATTATTGGGGCAGTGGGAAGTTTATTAGGAGAAAAGAATATTAATATCATGAGCATGCAGGTCGTAAAGACGGAGCAAACGGGCAAAAGTATCATGTATTTAGAAGTGGAATCTGAGATTTCTAACGATACAATGTTAAAAATTAAGGCGGTTAATGGAATATCCGGCGCCAAATTGGTAAATTTCGATGGCGAATGAAGTACAAGCGCTTAATACTCCTGTAGATGTAATCAACGACGAGAAGAAATCGTCAATGACACGTTTTATATTGGTACGTCACGGAGAAACAATGTGGAACTTCGAAGGAAGATACCAAGGACAGATCGACACGCCACTTAGCCCAGTTGGTACCAAGCAGGGAAATCTTGTGGCTGAAGCCCTAAAAAATGTTCCGCTGGATGTGGTATATGCTAGTCCCTTGTCCCGATCGTTTGATACTGCCATGATGTGCGCAAACTTTCATGGCTTAGAAGTCAATAAAGATGAACGATTGCTGGAGATTAACCATGGAAAATGGGAGGGCCTTTTTGCATCGGAAATTGAAGGCCTGTACCCGGAACTCTTAGAGCGCTGGAGGACCACTGTCGTTGATTGTCAGATGCCCGAGGGGGAAAGCATCGAAGATGTTCGCAAACGGGCCATGGCGGCTTTTAATGAATACGCCGAAAAACACCAAGGGCAAACCGTTCTTGTAGTTGCGCATGATGCGGTCAATAAAGCCGTGTTATGTGATATTCTGGAGATGGAACAGAGTCATTTTTGGCAGATGAAACAAGATAACACGTGTATCAATGTTTTCGAATATGACGGCGGAAAATGGCGGTTAGTTCTCATGAATTCAACCGTTCATCTTGGGTTTCTTTTCAGTGGAGTCGAGCAGAAGGGGTTATAATCTAAAGCGAGAAGTCCCACATCCTTGGGCGGATGAGGGACTTCTCGCTCGTTGTTATTTTACTAAAAAGGGTTATAATATGAAGAAAAATAACAGGGGTGAAATTGATTGGCCTTATTATTTGGTACCGCCGGAGTCCCACTTTCCGCAGCGGAGAGATCCAGTGAAAGCGGGGTGCGCCGCATTCGAGATTTGAATCTCGGTGCCTTAGAATTAGAATTCGTCCAAGGTGTGCGCATGGGAGAAGAGAAAGCGAGAAAAGTGGGTGCCGTTGCCAAAGAACTCGAGATCATGTTAAGTTGTCATGCTCCTTATTATATAAATTTGAACTCTCGTGAGCCAGAGAAGATTACGGCGAGCCGGGATCGAATAATTCATACCGCACGTATCTCGCAAATCCTTGGTGTGCGGAGCGTTATTTTTCATCCTGCCTTCAATCACGATGATTCCTCAGCAGTGGTATTAGAGCGGGTAGTTCGAGAGCTCTCAATTGTAAGGGAAACCCTCGATGCTGAGGGAAATGAGGTCATTCTACGTCCTGAAACGACAGGAAAAGGGTCTCAGTTTGGAGATCTATCGGAAACGATTCGGATTTGCCAAGAGGTACCAGGGTTATTGCCGTGTATTGACTTTAGCCATTTACATGCCCGGACCAACGGTCGGTACAATACATATGATGAATTCTGTGCCATACTTGAGGAAACCTCCCAGGCACTGGGCGATCGCTGGGTAAGAAATGTGCATTTCCATATTTCGGGGATTGAATATGGGTTGAAAGGTGAGAAACGCCACCTTGTCTTAAAGGAATCTGATTTGAAGTATGATGAGTTAATGAGAGCCTGTCATACGTTTGGGGTGGACGGGTTGGCTATTTGTGAAAGTCCGAATCTCGAAGAAGATGCCTTGCTTTTACAACAGACATATGCTTTATTTAAATAGTGAATAACTAATCTTTCTAAAACTTTGTTCAATTGGACAGAGTTTTTTGTTTTAGAAGGCAAGACTTTAAGGTTGTGATTTTATAATATAATCGTTGATCTACACTTAAGTCGGGGAGAAATGTCAATTCTACGACGATTTAACCTGAAATAGTTATATTCGACATTCTTCTGCGCAGGAGAAGCGTCCTTTTGTCCCGAAATGGAGGGGAAAGGAGGGCGTACGCATGGGGAGAGAACAGGAAAAGAGAGTTCGAGCGGCCTTGCGCACGATTAAGGGCGTGGGAAGCCAACATTTACGTCAGCTGATTGCTTACTTTGGAAGTGCAGTTAAAGCATGGGAGGCGCCACAAAGTGACTATTTCCAAATTGTTAATCCCGAGAAATGGATTGGGGAAATATTAAAGGTAAGAAAAAACATGGATCCTTTAGAAATTGGGGAGTACTTGAGCAAACAGGGGATTGCGCTAATCACACCAGATGAACCTAATTACCCCCCTTTACTAGCTGAGTTGGCGGATGCTCCTCCGCTTCTCTATTATCGTGGTCATCTTCGAGGTGATGTGGAGGTGTTAGCCTTCGTAGGTTCACGCCAAGCGACCAGTTATGGTAAGTCTGCGGCACGGTTGTTGGCGCGCGAGGCTGCAGCTAAAGGGATCGTTATTGCCAGTGGTTTAGCCAGAGGGATTGATACTGCTGCCCATCAAGGGGCACTCGACAGTAGAGGGATAACCTGGGCCTTTCTCGGATGTGGTCTTGACCGGGTTTATCCAACGGAAAACCGGGGATTGGCTGAAGCTATTTTGGAGAAAGGGGCCTTAATTAGCGAATTTCCGCCGGGTGCTCCACCGCTTGCTGTCCATTTTCCAGCCCGTAATCGCTTAATCAGTGGATGCTCGCGTGGGGTTGTGGTCGTGGAAGCGGCGGAAAGAAGCGGAGCCTTGATCACGGTTGATTTTGCTTTGGAACAAGGGCGAGAAGTCTTTGCTGTTCCAGGGCCGATTTTTAGTCCTGTGAGCAGAGGGCCCCATCATTTAATCCGCCAGGGAGCAAAGATCGTAGAGGGAATCGAAGACATTTGTAATGAGTTGCCGGCGTGGTCGGAGCATGTAGGTCAAATATCGTTAAATAGAGAGACTTTGACCGAAGATGTGGGGCGTGCCGGTGAAATGGAACATAGGTCAATCCTTGAGCAGTTAAGCGATGTTCCTGTTCATATTGATCAAATTACGATGCATTCGACTTTGCCAGTAGCCAGTATTTCCTTGGCATTGTTGGAACTACAATTAGGCGGAAAAATCATACAACTGCCGGGGCAACATTATGTATTAGCTCGACAGTGCTAGACATACTATGAAAAAGGCGTTAAGATAGGGCTTAGTTTTACCAACGTTAACCTAAGTGCTTAGAATAATCCAATTTGGATATAGATGTATTAATAAAAACTTACAATTAGGATAACTTCTTTAATTATGAATTCGTATTGGGATTATTTCATAAGGGTTAAGGAAGCGTCGTTTTTAAGTTTATTTGAGGTGAAATTATGTCTAAAACGCTAGTAATTGTAGAATCGCCCGCCAAGGCAAAGTCAATAAGCAAATTTTTGGGCAGCCGATACACGGTTAAAGCCTCTATGGGTCATTTGCGAGATTTACCGAAAAGTCAATTGGGCGTTGACTTAGAACATGACTTCGAACCTAAATATATTGCGATTCGTGGACGCGGAGATTTGATTAAGGAATTACGTGCAGCGGCCAAAGGGGCAGATAAAGTGTTTCTGGCTTCTGACCCGGACCGTGAGGGGGAAGCAATTGCCTGGCATCTCTCCCACTTGTTGGGGCTTGACCTGAGCGATAAAAATCGGATTGAATTCCACGAAATTACTAAACCAGCCATACAGGCGGCAATTAAGCATCCCCGTCAGATTGATCAGCATCGAGTTGATGCGCAGCAAGCCCGCCGAGTCTTGGACCGTCTGGTTGGTTACCAATTAAGTCCTTTGCTTTGGAGAAAAATCAAGAAAGGGTTAAGTGCTGGCCGGGTCCAATCCGTGGCGGTTCGCTTAGTTGATGACCGGGAAGAGCAAATAAGGGCGTTTGTTTCGGAGGAGTATTGGAGTCTAACGGCTAATCTCCAATCTGCCGGGGGGGAGTTCCTGGCAAAGCTCTTAAAGAAATCTGGGCAAAAAGTTTCCATATCATCTAAGGCAGAAATGGAAATTATTTTAGGGGATATAGCGGGGCAAGATTTCCAAGTTTCTGATGTGCGTACGAAAGAAAAGAAAAAGCTTCCGGCTCCTCCCTTTATAACGAGTAGCTTACAGCAGGAAGCCCATCGGAAATTGAGCTTTTCACCAAAACGCACCATGATGCTGGCTCAGCAACTGTATGAAGGTCTTGACCTTGGTAAAGAGGGAACTGTCGGCTTAATCACCTATATGCGTACTGATTCCGTAAAAATCGCCGAAACTGCCCAAGCAGAGGCTAAAGAATGGATCGTATCACACTATGGTGATGATTATGCACCCGCCGAACCTCGCCAATTTAAGAATAAGGGGCGAGCTCAAGAGGCACATGAAGCAATCCGTCCGACTGTAACTATGCGGACTCCAGATTCATTGAAGGGGATTTTGTCACGAGATCAATTGCGGTTATACCGCTTGATTTGGGAACGCTTTATTGCTAGTCAGATGAGTGCTGCAGTGATGGATACCTTGACGGTTGATGTCCTCGTGGCTGAATACTTATTCCGAGCGAATGCGTCAACAGTTCGTTTTTCTGGGTTTTTAGCGGTTTATGAAGAAGGAAAAGATGAAGGCGAGACAATAGATGAAGAACAAAATTCATTGACGCTTTCAGTTTCTCCCGGAGAAAAACTAAAACCTGTTAACATTCAAGACAAACAGCATTTTACGGAACCACCGCCACGCTTCACAGAGGCCTCTCTCGTTCGTAAGATGGAGGAGGAAGGAATCGGAAGACCAAGTACCTATGCGCCAACCATCGAAACAATTCAAACCCGGGGCTATGTTGTTAAAGAGGAAAAACAACTCCTCCCAACGGAACTTGGAGACATCGTGATAACCTTACTTAAAGAATATTTTCCGGACATTTTGAATCTGGAGTTCACAGCTAATTTGGAAGGAAAGCTTGATCTAATTGAAGAAGGAAGTGCCACTTGGAAGTCCGTGGTTGAAGATTATTATACGCCATTTTCAGTGACCTTGGCTCATGCTGAAGAGCAGATCGGCAAGGTCAAAATAGAGGATCAAGTCTCAGAAGAAATCTGTGACCTGTGCGGACGCAATATGGTGATAAAAATGGGACGCTATGGAAAATTCCTAGCCTGTCCAGGTTTTCCAGAGTGTCGAAATACGAAACCACTTTTTGAAGAAGTAGGGGCGAATTGCCCGAAATGCGCTAAACCTCTCGTGAGTCGTCGCTCAAAGAAGGGGCGAAAGTTTTACGGTTGCAGTGCTTATCCGGAGTGTGATTTTGTTTCCTGGGAAATGCCAGCCCCAGACCCTTGTCCAGAGTGTAACCAACTGATGGTGATTAAATCATCAAAACGTGAAAAGAAACATGTATGCACAAATAAGGAATGTCGTTTTACCAAAGTGATTGAAGAGGGCTAAAACAAGTTCACTTAGAATAAGGAGCGAAATAGATACATGCAGCAGTCTATAACTGTCATTGGAGCAGGTCTTGCAGGTTCGGAGGCTGCTTGGCAGCTTGCCGAACGTGGTGTGATGGTCGATTTATATGAAATGCGTCCGACCAAAACTTCCCCCGCACATCATACCGATAAATTTGCCGAACTTGTTTGTAGTAACTCACTTCGGGGGCTTGGTTTAGAGAATGCGGTGGGGTTATTAAAAGAAGAAATGCGCCGCATGGATTCCTTAATTATGAGCGCGGCGGATCACCATGCGGTTCCCGCTGGTGGAGCTTTGGCAGTCGATCGAGAGCTGTTTTCTAGTGAGATTACTGAACGGTTGGGACAGCATCAGAATGTATGTATTCATCGAGAAGAAGTGCAAAGTATTTCGCAAGAGGGGATCACCGTGGTGGCCAGTGGCCCACTGACATCCGATATATTAGCGTTAGATATACTTAGGTTAACGGGAGAAGATGCCTTATCCTTTTACGATGCAGCTGCCCCGATTGTCACGCTCGAATCCATTGATTTAGACAAGGCGTTTTGGGCTTCCCGCTATGATAAGGGAGATGCGGATTATCTGAACTGTCCAATGACTGAGGAAGAGTACATGGCGTTTTATAATGCCTTGCTCCAGGCTGAGGTAGCTGAAGTCCAAGGATTTGAACAGGGGAAGGTTTTCGAAGGCTGTCTGCCGGTTGAAGTGATGGCCAAACGTGGTCTTCAGACCCTGACGTTCGGTCCCTTAAAGCCTGTTGGCTTGCAGGATCCCCGAACCGGGAAAAAGTCCTACGCAGTTGTCCAGCTTCGGAAAGAAAATCAGGCTGGAACACTCTTTAATCTGGTGGGTTTTCAGACACATCTGAAATGGGGAGAACAAAAGCGTGTCTTCTCGTTAATTCCCGGTCTAGAAAACGCCGAGTTTGTACGTTTTGGTGTGATGCACAGGAATACGTTCCTCAATGCCCCTAAGGTACTGAGCGCAGATTTTAGTTTAAAGAGTAACCCGTCCCTCTTCTTCGCTGGTCAAATGACAGGGGTCGAAGGCTATGTCGAATCCGCTGCTAGCGGGCTTCTGGCGGGTCTTAATGCTTGGCGACGTCTTGGTGGGATGAATACCCTTGTTTTCCCAGCTGAAACAACGTTAGGGGGACTGGCACGTCACTTGGAGGGTTCTCCTAGTCAAAGTTTTCAACCAATGAATATGAACTTTGGGTTGCTCCCACCCTTGACGATGCGGATACGGGACAAACGGGAAAAAAATGCCAAAATTTCAGAACGGGCTCTAGAGTCATTAAGTGATTTCTGCGCGTGGGAAGATTTGGGGAGGTAAGCTAAGTGCTGGCGGATGAGGCGTTAAGTTTTTTCGCGGGTCATCAATATTCCCAAAATCGGTCAGATCATACCGTCACTGCTTATCAAAGCGATCTGGGTCAGTTTTTTCGGTTTGCAGCACTCGAATTGAAGGTAGAGCCTGAAGCACTCACGGTGGATCTGATTGATGTCTACATCGTACGTAGTTTTCTCGGTGTCTTGGCAGAACACGGGTTGGCACGAAAAAGTATGGCCCGTAAGCTGGCCACGTTACGGTCGTTTTTCAAATTCTTATGCCGTGAGGAGATACTTCAAATAAATCCGGTACAGCGGGTAGCAAGTCCTAAACTAGGACGGAGACTCCCGCATTTTCTATATCTGGACCAGATCGAGGGGCTTCTAAGGGCTCCTGACTGTACAAATATACTAGGTGCCCGTGATCAAGTAATTATGGAGCTTCTATATGGCTCCGGGCTCAGAGTCAGTGAATTGGTTGGCTTAAATCGGGAGAATATAGACATAGATAGCAAGCTGATCAGAGTCCTCGGCAAGGGGAGTAAGGAACGAGTCGTTCCAGTGACAAACTATGCGGTTAAGGCCATTGAGGTTTATCTGGGAATGCGTGGAGACCACGATAAGAGTCTTTTGCTTAATTACCAAGGGACGCGTTTGTCGGATCGCTCTGTTCGGCGGATTTTAGACAAACTGGTCCATAAAATCAGTCTGGAACAACATGTTAATCCACATATGCTTCGCCATTCCTTTGCTACCCATCTGTTGGATGGTGGTGCTGATTTAAGAAGTGTTCAAGAATTACTGGGACATGAGAAGCTTTCATCGACCCAAATATATACGCATTTAACCCGTGAACGGCTGAAAGAAGTATATGATCAAGCTCATCCCCGAGCGAAAGATCACAATATGCCTGAGACAGAGTGAATTTTCAAAAAAGTATTCAAATTACCTACAATTGACTTGACACACTGGAAATGCCCTAGTAAACTTAACTTCATTCGAGGGGGGTTTAGTTATGTTTCATGCAACGACTATCGTCGCAGTGAAAAAAGGGGAACACGTAGCCATAGCGGGAGACGGCCAAGTGACCTTTGGGCAGGCAACCGTTATGAAACATAAAGCTCGGAAAGTCCGCCGCTTATTTCACGGAAAAGTGATTGCAGGCTTTGCGGGATCCGTTGCAGATGCGTTTACACTCTTTGATAAGTTTGAACAAAAACTTGAAGAGTATCATGGAAATCTTCAGCGTGCAGCCGTAGAGCTCGCGAAGGAATGGCGAACAGACAAAATGCTGAGAAATCTTGAAGCCCTGCTTTTAGTTGCGGACGCTCAAAATCTTTTAATTTTATCGGGCTCAGGTGAAGTGATTGAACCAGACGATGGAATTGCCGCTATCGGATCCGGAGGCAACTATGCTTTAGCTGCCGCTCGTGCTTTAGTGAAGCATACAGAGCTACCGACGGCGGAGATTGTACGAGAAGCGATGCTTGTTGCCGCTTCAATTTGCGTTTATACAAATGAACAAATTACCGTGGAAAAGTTATAGGAGGGTAAGACTATGGACAGCTTGACTCCTCGTGAAATTGTCCGTGAATTAGATCGCTACATTGTAGGACAGGATGCTGCAAAACGAGCTGTTGCGGTCGCTCTGCGTAATCGTTATCGACGTTCATGTTTGTCAGAGCAATTACAAGAAGAGATTATACCTAAGAATATTTTGATGATTGGACCAACCGGCGTTGGGAAGACGGAGATTGCCCGGCGATTAGCAAAGCTTGTTCGCGCCCCATTCATTAAGATCGAAGCCACGAAGTTTACTGAAGTTGGCTATGTAGGCCGGGATGTGGAAGCCATTATTCGTGACTTGGTCGAGATTGCCTTGCGTATGGTGAAGATGGAGCGAGCAGATAAGGTGCAGGCTCAGGCCGCAATCAATGCCGAGAAGCGCTTGGTCGAGTTGCTGGTTCCAGAAAAACGTTCAGAGACATCTAGTAACCCCTTTCAGATGCTGTTTGGGGGTTCGTCAGATCCAGAAAAGGAAATTGACGTGACTCCTGAAATGGAGAAAGAACGCAAGTTAGTAGCGGACCGATTGCAACTCGGTGAACTAGAAGAGAAGGTTATTGAGATTTCGGTTGAAGAAGCTACGCCACTTTCCGATATGTTGGGCAACAATAACATGATGGAGATGGGTTTGAATATTCAGGATATGATGTCAGGGATGCTCCCTAAGCGGCACAAAAAGAGAAAAGTAACCGTGCGCGAAGCGCGCAAAATCTTGATTCATGAAGAGACCCAAAACTTGATTGATCAGGATGAGGCGGTACAAGATGCTATTCGTAGAACCGAGCATGAGGGAATTGTTTTCTTGGATGAAATTGATAAAATTGCGGGACGCGAAGGTGCAGGTGGTCCGGACGTTTCTAGGGGAGGAGTACAACGTGACATTCTCCCAATTGTTGAAGGATCGACTGTTGTAACGAAGTACGGTCCGGTTAAAAGCGATCATATCTTGTTTATTGCTGCGGGAGCTTTTCATATAAGCAAGCCTTCTGACCTTATTCCTGAATTGCAGGGAAGATTCCCTATTCGTGTGGAACTTGAATCGTTAAGTGTGGCCGATTTCAAGCGTATTCTTACGGAACCTCAATCGTCGTTAATTAAACAGTACAGTGCTTTATTGGGAGCAGAAGGAATAAAGGTAGATTTTACAGAGGATGCGATTGACGAATTGGCAGAAGTCGCCTTCAAAGTGAATTCTACCACTGAAAATATTGGAGCTCGACGACTTCATACAATCGTAGAAAAAGTCCTTGAAGAATTGTCGTTTGAAGCTTCTGAACTACCAGAGGATTACACCGTAACGATTAATAGAGAATATGTTCAGCATCGTTTGAACAATGTGGTCCAAAACCAAGATTTAGCGCGGTATATTTTATAGATCTTTAAGTCTCCCACTTCTACAAAAGTGGGAGCTAAGTCTGATTCAGGGGGGAGGTTAGAGTCCCCCACTGAATCTTGAGCGAAGTGAGTTCGCCTGCCATAGGGAAGCAAGTTAAAGGGGGAAACCAAAGATGATGGAAATGACGTTGTTAGAAAAAACGAGAACCATTAATAAGTTAATTCAGCGTTCTGCAGGGCATCCGGTCGATTTTGAGGAAATGGCTAAAGTTCTCCGGCAAACTGTGATTGCCAACTGTTATATTGTAGGACGACGAGGGAAAATCCTGGGGTATAGTTTCATGAGCGATTTTGTGTGTGGAACAATGGAAGAAATTGTTGTTCATTCTGAGCGTTTTCCGGAAAGTTATAATGATGGCTTGATGAAGTTCACCGAGACTAAAACGAATACGACTCAGGTTGCCAATGGCTGTGTGTTTAATGCTAATGAATCGTGTCATTTCACCAATAAACTTACAACGATTGTTCCTATTCTAGGTGGGGGCGAACGCGTTGGAACCTTGGTATTAGCCAAATATGATGTGGAGTTTACAGATGAAGATCTTGTACTCGCAGAATATGGTGCAACGGTTGTAGGTATGGAAATCTTACGGGTTAAGGCAGAACGCGCAGAACAAGAAGCACGTAGTAAGGCAGCTGTCCAAATCGCTGTAGAAACCTTGTCCTATTCAGAACTCGAAGCAGTGGAACATATCTTTGCAGAATTGGGTGGCGGTGAAGGACTTTTGGTTGCCAGTAAAATTGCCGATCGAGTGGGGATTACTCGTTCGGTCATCGTTAATGCCCTGCGTAAGTTTGAGTCAGCTGGCGTGATCGAGTCGAAGTCATTAGGCATGAAAGGGACTTATATACGAGTTCTTAACGACTATTTGCTCGAAGAACTTGATAAGCATGTCAAACATATTAAATAACTGGTTAACAGGAGGGTAATTTCATGGAAGAGCATGATTATGTATACCAACTGAGACCGCTTATTATTCCCGGCCTCGTTTTTCTAATGCTTTATCCCCTTGTAATGGGTAGTGTGCATCTATTCCATAAACTACCGAGTCTCGAACTAGCTGTGCTTGCAGGGATCTATGTGGTTGCAGTGCTCGGAATCATTGCTTTATGTGTTATCGGCAAAAGTAAACGTGTAAAAATTAAGGATCAGCAAATAATATTTCGTTCGTTGCTTGGTAGTCACGTCCTAGAGCCGAATGACATACGCCGCGTTGCCTTTTATTTTGATGGGAAAGGGCAGGAGGTTGCTCAGATTCGGACGAGCGATAAGTTTTTTTACGTAAGCGAATTCTATTTTCCCTTTCCCGAACTAATGAGTGACTTGGAAAACTTCATTATGGAGTACGATTTACGTTCAAACTTGGCGAGCTATGCTGGTTTAAGCGAATAATGTTAAGGGCACAATACATTGTGCCCTTAATCGCGCGTGCAATGTATTGTAAGGCCTTGCAATACATTGCGAAATGTGCTAATCTGTGAGAAGTGTAATTTAATAACACACGTAGTGGGATTAGAGCGCCAGTTCCTTACTGGGAGGTAAGGGGCGTTCTGAGATGAACCTGCGGAGGAAAAAAACAAAAGAGAGGTGGTGTAACACAATGGCTGTTATTTCGATGAAACAATTGTTAGAAGCCGGTGTACACTTCGGTCATCAAACGCGTCGGTGGAATCCTAAAATGGCACGCTATATTTTTACGGAACGTAATGGAATCTACATTATTGATCTTCAAAAAACCGTTAAAAAAGTGGATGAAGCCTATAATTTTGTTCGGAATCTTGCTACTGAGGGAGGTACCATGCTGTTCGTGGGTACCAAGAAACAAGCGCAAGAGTCTGTCAAAGATGAAGCGGCCCGTTGCGGTATGTATTATGTGAACGAGCGTTGGCTCGGTGGTATGTTAACAAACTTCCAAACAATCCAAAAACGCGTCGATCGTTTACGTGTTTTGGAACAGATGGAGGTTGAAGGCGTTTTCGATGTGCTTACGAAGAAAGAAGTTTCTGCACTTCGTCATGAAATGGAGAAACTGGAGCGCTTCTTAGGTGGCATCAAGACCATGAAAAAGCTTCCAAGCGCATTGTTTATTGTGGATCCTCGTAAAGAGCGTATTGCGGTTGCGGAAGCACGTCGCTTGCATATTCCAATTGTCGCAATTGTTGATACAAACTGCGATCCAGATGAAATAGATGTTGTTATTCCAGCTAACGATGATGCGATTCGTGCTGTCAAATTGCTCACTTCGAAGATGGCTGATGCGATCATCGAAGGTCAACAAGGGAGTATGGATGAGGCTGAGGAAGCTGGCGAAATAGTCGAAGGATAATAGTGGCTGGGGACAGGGCGAAAGCGGGGTTAGTTTAGGCTCCCCCTGTTACTTACCCTGTCCCTTTTTGGTACTAGTCAGAAAATAAGTTTTGGTTAGTTCAAGAGGTTTCCTTATATTAATTGATAAGGTACATATGATTTGGAGGGATAACCATGGCAGACGTAAGCGCAGCTCAAGTTAAAGAGCTCAGGGAACGTACCGGAGTAGGAATGATGGATTGCAAAAAGGCACTTACACAGTGTAATTGTGATATGGAGAAGGCCTGTGATCTTCTACGTGAGAAAGGACTAGCAGCCGCAGCTAAAAAGGAAGGGCGTGTTGCAGCAGAAGGGACAGTCGCATCCTATATTCACGGTGGTGGGCGAATCGGTGTGCTCCTTGAAGTAAACTGCGAAACTGACTTTGTGTCTCGCGGGGATGAATTTAAAGCGCTAGTTCACGATATTATGTTGCATATTGCAGCCGCAAACCCACAATATCTGAACAAGGAAGATGTGCCTTCGGAAGTGCTCCAGCATGAGAGAGATATCTTAAAAGCGCAAGCTCTCAATGAGGGAAAACCTGAAAAAATTATTGAGAAAATGGTTGAAGGTCGAATCGAAAAGTTCTACAAAGAAACTTGTTTAATGGAGCAAGCTTTTGTTAAAGATCCTGATAAGAGCATGCGCGATTTGGTGCTTGATAGAATATCCAAAATTGGTGAACGTATCGTCGTTCGGCGCTTTACCCGTTATGAGTTGGGCGCAGGTATTGAAAAACGACAAGATGATTTTGCAGCAGATGTTATGAAAGAAATGAATCGATAAATTAAACCTACACCTACACAACTTATTTAGAGAACACCCCCGGTGTTCTCTTTTTCGAATGTGAGAGGATTTTTAATCTAGGTGTTGAATTAGACTGATGGAGGTTAATCCATGGAAAAACCACGATATAGTCGAATAGTTCTTAAAATAAGTGGAGAAGCGCTTGCGGGTACTCAAGGCTTTGGTCTTCAACATGATATGCTGGTTACCGTAGCTAAACAGGTGGCTGAAATTCGAGATATGGGGATTGAAGTTTGCCTTGTTGTTGGTGGCGGAAACATATGGCGGGGCATTGCGGGAAGTGCCCAAGGAATGGACCGTGCCCAGGCTGATTACATGGGTATGTTAGCGACGGTGATGAATGCTCTGGCTTTGCAGGATGCCTTGGAAAAAGCTGGATCTGTTACTCGTGTCTTATCGGCGATCGAAATGCGACAAGTTGCTGAGCCTTATATCCGACGGCGAGCTATTCGCCATCTGGAAAAAGGACGCATTGTAATTTTTGCGGCGGGAACAGGTAATCCCTACTTTTCAACGGATACAACGGCTGCTTTAAGAGCAGCTGAGATTGAGGCAGACGTTATTTTGATGGCCAAACGGGTGGATGGGGTTTACGATTCTGATCCGCTTAAAAATCCTCAAGCGAAGAAGTTTGAACGCTTAAGTTATCTCGATGTCCTGAGCAAAGGGCTCGGGGTGATGGATTCGACAGCGACTTCACTTTGTATGGACAATAATATTCCTGTCATAGTTTTTGACCTTACGGGGGAGGGTAACATTCGCCGTGTTGTCATGGGCGAATCCATTGGAACTTATGTAGGGAGGGATAGTTAATGATTACAGTGGTCATTAAAGATGCGGAAGAGCGGATGCATAAAGGGGTTGACGCCTTACGTAGAGAGTATGCCACGATCCGCGCAGGCCGAGCAAATCCTAGCGTTTTGGACAAGGTTATGGTTGAATACTATGGAACTCCTACTCCAATTAACCAGCTGGCAAATATTTCTGCACCGGAACCAAGAATGATCGTGATTCAATCTTGGGACAAATCTGTGCTTCCTGCTATCGAAAAAGCAATCATGAAATCAGATCTAGGGCTTAATCCCTCAAGTGATGGCATAGTGATTCGCTTGAACATTCCCCAACTTACGGCTGAGCGTCGATTGGAATTGGTTAAGAAGGTCAAAAAAGAGGCAGAAGAAGCGCGTGTTGCAGTTCGCAACGTGCGCCGAGATGTCAACGATAAGCTTAAAAAGTTGGAGAAAGATCACGAGGCCTCGGAAGATGAGATTAAGCGGGCCCAGGAAGATGTCCAGAAGATGACAGACAAGATCATTAAGGAAATTGAACATGTTATGGAAACCAAGGAAAGCGAAATAACAGAAGTATGATACATTCCTGGCTCGGTCGAAACTGGAATGAGGTTAAGACTGAAATTGAATGCGCGGGTAAACCGTACGCTTTCCAAATTACACTCCCTCATGGTAAAATGGAATCGTGGGGAAACTTTAGAGTTGTCCGGGTCAGAGAAGTTGATGACCGTGTGGACGTTATATTAGCGCATGAAAAGTTTTCGCCTATGCAGCGTATGACCCCCTAAATATGTTCGTGGTTCGTTGTTCGATATTCGTAGTTCGAAGTTTAATTATCGAACAACGATTTTCGAATATTGAACTTCGATTATGGGGGGTCTATTCGTGGTTAGATATTCGATATTCGTAGTTCGAAGCTGACGTATGAATATCGAACCGCGAATATCGAATATCGAATATCGCGATGGGGGTGGGATGATGTGGTTCAAACCTTGGAAACGAAATAAAGTAGATTTGAAGAATCAGGTTGTACTAGAACGCCTTCCTCGCCATATTGCTATTATTATGGATGGAAACGGGCGGTGGGCTCAGAAACGAGCGCTGCCGCGTTCCATGGGGCATCGAGCAGGTGTAGAGGCGTTGCGAAAGGTTGTTAAGACGTGTTCTGGACTTGAGATTGAGGTCTTGACTGTTTATGCCTTTTCTACGGAAAACTGGCGGAGACCTAAAGATGAAGTGGGTGTGCTCATGACGCTGCTCACTGAGTACCTGAGAAAAGAGCTCAAAGAGCTTCACCAAAAGAATGTAGTCATTCGGACCATGGGGAGAATTACTGACCTTCCTCAGGAGGCACAGCACGAATTAGAACATGCGAAGAAGAGTACTCGGAATAATACAGGCCTCATTCTTAACCTCGCTTTAAATTATGGTGGACGATCTGAGATTATTGAAGCTGTCCAAAAAATAAGCAAGAATGTCTTGAGTGGCAAGCAGAAAATTGAGGAAATTGATGAGAATTGTTTAAATCAAGTACTCTATACAAGCGGACTGCCAGATCCAGATTTACTTATTCGGACCTCAGGGGAAATGAGGTTGAGCAACTTTTTACTCTGGCAGCTGGCTTATACAGAAATAGTGGTTGTGAAAGAGCTTTGGCCAGATTTTGGAAAAGAGGCTTTATTAGAAGCGATTATCGCATACCAGAAAAGGGATCGCCGTTTCGGTGGAATACATACAAATTGAGGAGTAGCACATGCTTATAAGGTTAATTAGTGCATCGATTGGTGCTCCACTTCTTTTGGGCTTAATATATTTGGGCGGACCATATACTGCGTTTTTAGTTACTGTATTGACCTTATTGGCGTTACGGGAATTTTTGCAGATTGGCGAGCATATGGGTATGCACGCTTGGTATAAACTTACGACTATAGCCAGCCTTGTCTGGTTAATCGGTTTGTTCATCGATGCTAAAGTATGGATGTTACCAGCGATTGTTCTCTGGCTTCTAATCGGATTTGCTCGACTTGCTTTGACTTATCCAAAGACGCCTTTTACAGAAGCAGGCTTTAATTTATTGGCCGTCTTTTATACGACCTTTTTATTATCTTATATTTATTTGCTTAGACAGCTTCCGAGCGGAATGGAGTGGACTTTTCTGGCGTTCTTATTGGTATGGGCTGCAGATACGGGTGCATACCTTATAGGGAGACAATTTGGACGCCATCTTCTAGCACCACAGGTTAGTCCCAAGAAAACTGTGGAGGGGTCTCTGGGGGGATTAGTCTTTAGTATTCTGACTGCCTATTTGTTCTGGAAGATAGGGGGCGGAACTTCCTGGATTCCGTATATAGTCTTAGGTGTTGTGATTGGAATTGCCGGACAAGTCGGGGATTTGTTCGAGTCAGCTTTAAAACGTAGCGCAGGAGTTAAAGATTCCGGGAAACTCATTCCAGGGCATGGGGGGGTATTGGATCGGTTTGACAGTCTTATTTTCGCCCTGCCCTTAGTATATTATGGGGTAATATTACTATCGTGAGGTGAAGAAGTTGACAATCCACCAAAAAAACAATTTATGGGTAAGCTTGAATAGGCTTGCGATGGTGACTAGTGCTCTTGTCCTTCTGAAAGTTTTTACATATTTTTTCCAAGATTTCTTGCCTGTATTTGGTCAAGTAATTGGCAAAGCATTCAGTGCCTTTTTACCGTTCGTTATCGCACTTATTCTTGCCTTTTTACTTGAACCGCTCGTTGTGCAATTGATGCGTGTTATACGCCTTCGTCGGCCGTATGCAGCGGTACTTACCCTCCTTATTGCTATTACTGTGTTAAGCCTTTTTATCTTTTTAATTGTTGCCCGCCTCTATACTGAGTTATCTGATTTGGCAATCACTTTACCCAACTACGGATATGTCGTAGATCTCGTGACAAAACAAGTGGATTCCATTGAAAGATTTGTAAAGCTAAATCCTCAAATCCAAAGTACTCTGTTTACCTCGACAGAAAGCCTGGCTAGAACGCTTCAAGAGTGGGCTAAATCAGGGAGTGTGTTTTTGCTTGGCTTTCTAACAGCGCTGCCGGGTGTATTTATCGTCATGATCGTAGCCCTTGTTGCGACATTAATGATGAGTTCTACTTTTCCGAATGTAAAACAATTTCTTTCGAATCTGTTTCCACGAAGGTGGCACATCAGTGCTCAGGCGGTAAGTCAAGGTTTGGGATCAGCTGTCGTGGGATATTTGCGGGCCCTCGCCATTTTAATGGCAGTGACAGCTTTCACCACGATTATCGGATTGCTGCTAATCGGCAATCGTTATGCTGTTACGCTTGGTGTGCTTGCGGGGTTATTGGATGCAGTACCGATTGTGGGCACAGGCATTCTATTTGGCCCTTGGATTGTGGCCTTGTTATTAATGGGGTCGTTCGGCGAGGGGCTCAAGATTGTATTAATGTGGGTCGTTACCCTCGTGATACGTCAGTTTCTTGAACCTAAGATCATGTCCCATGGGCTTGGGTTAAATCCGCTTCCAACACTCATTTCGATGTACGTCGGGTTGCAGTTGTTGGGATTTGGAGGTATTTTAATGGGACCAGCAGTTGTCATTAGTTATGAAGCATTACGCAAAGTTGGTATTTTTGGGCCTCCTAGAGATTGAGACTATGTGATACTATAAAAGCCGAAAGAGATGATTTGGGTGAAAACGTTAACCTTATTAGGTTCAACAGGCTCGATAGGGCGTCAAACCCTGGATGTCGTTCGTCATGCTGAAGGGCGCCTTAAAATTCACGCTCTCGCTGCAGACAAAAGTGTAAAGCTTATGGAAGAACAAGCTCGAGCTTTTCGGCCGGCTGTCGTTGTGATGATGGATGAGGACGCCGCCCGTGAACTGCGTGGTCGGCTAAGAGATTTGCCGATTAAGGTAGAACAAGGCATGGAAGGGATTATTAACTCCGTCATAGCTCCCCACGTGGATGTGGTAATTACGGCGCTTTCTGGTCGGATTGGCTTGGAGCCAACTCTTGCAGCCCTAAATGCTGGTAAAACCATTGCCCTTGCCAACAAAGAAACACTGGTTGCTGGCGGCGATCTGGTTATGTCTACGGCAAAGAAAATGAACTGCAAAATTTTACCGGTTGATAGTGAGCATTCTGCGATTTTTCAGTGTCTCGAGGACGATCCGGAAACTATAGAAAAGATTATTCTGACTGCTTCGGGCGGCCCTTTTTTCGGGTGGACTAAGGAACAATTAGCAACTGTCACCTTGGAGAAAGCCCTCTGCCATCCCAACTGGGATATGGGTGCTAAAATTACGATTGATTCCGCCACAATGATGAACAAAGGACTTGAAGTGATCGAAGCGCACCATTTGTTTAAGCTGGATTATGAGGCGATAGAGGTCCTCATTCATCCCCAGAGCGTAATCCACTCTATGGTGGAATATCGTGATGGCTCAGTGCTTGCTCAGTTAGGCAGGCCAGATATGAGGTTGCCGATTCAGTATGCTTTGAGTTATCCTACTCGCTGGAAGAATCCCTTTGAGCGCTTAGATCTTCGAGGGAAAACGTTATCCTTCCATGAACCAGATTTGGAAGCCTTCCCTGCCCTTGCTCTGGCTTATAGAGTAGGTCGGCGCGGCGGAACCCTGCCAGCCGTGATGAATGCGGCTAACGAAGTTGCTGTTTCGGCATTCCTTCAGAAGAAGGTAACTTATCTAGGAATTCAAGAGATAGTCGAAAAGGTTTGTTCCGAGCATCATGTCTTAGACAATATGGATTTGGGAAGCATACTTGATGCGGACACTTGGGCACGACGTCGAGCCTCAGAACTTTTAGTATAATTCAATGTTCGAACCACGAGATTAACCAAGTACTCGATATCCTTATGTTCGCTATTTGAGTTTCGAATCACGAACCAAGAGGAAAAGGGGGGGGTAAAGTGTTAACGACACTCGCCATTATTTTTGTCTTTGGAAGCATGGTTATGATTCATGAACTTGGCCACTATATGGTCGCGAAATGGATTGGGGTTAAGGTAATTGAGTTTAGTTTTGGTTTTGGCCCGAAAATTGTGGGTTATCAGGGCAAAGAAACACTTTATGCGCTACGTATCATCCCGTTAGGTGGATTTGTCAAACTTCATGGCATGGATGCCGAAGTCGATGAGAACGGTCGAGCAGTGATTGCTCCCATCGAAGATGCCCGAAGCTTTATGAATAAACCGGTTTGGCAGCGCATGGCCGTGATCGTAGCTGGACCGATCATGAATTTTGTTTTGGCTATTATCTTGTTTGTAAGTGTTTTTGCTTATCTCGGTATTCCAACTCAAAGCAACAGTAATCTTATAGGCTCATTAGTTAAGGGGAAACCCGCTGCCGCTGCTGGAATTCAACCGGGAGATAAAATCCTGGCAGTGAACCAAGAGCCGACGTCGGATTGGAATCGTTTGACAGAAGTCATTCATGCCAAACCCGGCCAAGTGTTAAACTTAACCATAGAGCGAGGTAACATTAAGCAGCCTCAAATCGTGTCTGTGAAGACTGAAAAGGACGCCCAAACTGGGTATGGCATGATTGGAATTGCGCCTGAAGTTACTTATACACATGCCTCGATTCTCCAATCAACCCGCATTGGGCTAGAACGAACCCTAGATTTCACGAAGCTAATTATGGTAACCTTGACGCAAATGATAACCGGGAAGATTCCGGCTGAACTAGGTGGACCAGTGATGATTGCCCAGGCTATTGGAGAAGGAGCTCAGGAGGGTTTGGCCAACTTATTGGGTTTGACTGGAGTCTTAAGCATTCAATTGGGTCTCCTTAATTTGTTCCCTATTCCAGCTTTGGATGGAAGTAGGCTTGTTTTCCTTTTGATCGAAGGATTAAGAGGCAAACCACTCAATCCTGAAAAGGAAAATATGATTCACTTGGTGGGTTTTGTACTGCTTATGGTTGTAATGATCGCCGTTACTTACAAGGATGTCGTGCGCTTGTTTGTCAAAGCTGGGTAAAGTACGGAGAACAGGAGGCAGACATGATACAAAGAAAGAAAACAAAACCGCTTCAGGTTGGGCCCGTGACGATCGGGGGTGGAGCCGCGATTGTCGTACAGTCAATGACCAATACGGATACTCGTGATGTTGTCAAAACATTGGCTCAGATTCGCGCCTTGGCGACTGCTGGGTGTGAAATCGTGCGCCTAGCAGTCTTGGATGAAGATGCTGCAGCGGCATTGAAAGAGATCGCTACTACGAGCGTGCTCCCTGTGATTGCAGATATTCATTTTGATTACCGTTTGGCTCTTCTGGCCGTTGAACAAGGGGTTCATGGCTTACGCCTAAACCCCGGGAATATTGGGGCTCGCTGGAAGGTTCAGGAAGTTGTGCGTGCTGTTAAGGAACGACAGATTCCAATTCGTATTGGAGTTAACGCCGGGTCACTGGAAAAAGAGCTCTTAGAAAAGTATGGAGGTCCCACGGCCATAGGGATGGTTGAGAGTGCCTTGGGACATATTCGAATATTAGAAGACGAGGGATATAATAACCTAAAGGTCTCGCTGAAGGCTTCTTCAGTGCCTTTGATGCTAGAAGCCTATCGTCTAATGTCTGAGCGTGTGAATTATTCGCTGCATTTGGGAGTAACTGAGGCAGGAACGGTACGCTCAGGCTTGGTAAAGTCGGCAATAGGGATAGGTTCACTGCTTGCCGAAGGAATCGGAGATACAATTCGAGTGTCGCTTACAGGAGACCCCGTGCGAGAAATTCCGGTGGCCTTGGAAATTCTGCGTGTTCTCGGATTAAGGCAGCGCAGCGTAGATTTAATCAGTTGCCCAACCTGTGGTCGTACTCAGATTGATCTAGCCTTGTTAGCAGAGAAGGTTGATGAGCTGTTATCTCAACTTCCTGCACTGGACAAGCCTTTAAAAGTTGCAGTTATGGGCTGCGTGGTCAATGGGCCAGGCGAAGCCCGTGAAGCTGATTTTGGAATTGCTGGAGGGAAGGGGATGGGGCTTCTGTTCCGAAAGGGAGAGATTGTTGCTCAACTTCCGGAAGATGAATTACTACCAGCTTTGCTCCACGAAATAAAAGAGTATGTTCGTGTCCATAAGAAACTTGATTTGAGAATTATAAAATAAAACTTAATTTAGAGGTAAGGAAAGGAATAATATTATGCGCGTCAGCCAACTTTTAAATCCAACACTTCGCGAGGTTCCAGCCGAGGCTGAAGTTATTAGCCATCAACTGATGGTTCGGGCTGGTCTAATTCGTAAGTCTGCGTCTGGACTATACACCTATTTGCCTTTGGGATTGCGAATTTTGAGAAAAATTGAAACCATCGTTCGTGAGGAAATGGATGCCAAAGGCGGACAAGAACTTCTTATGCCGATCATGCAACCGGCCGAATTATGGAAAGAGAGCGGGCGTTGGGATGTCTACGGTGATGAGCTGTTTCGACTCAAAGATCGTCATAACCGAGAGTTCTGTCTTGGTCCGACGCACGAAGAAATTGTTACAGACCTCGTTCGGAATGAGATTCGCTCATACAAGCAACTACCCCTTCTTCTTTATCAAATCCAGAATAAGTATCGCGATGAACGACGTCCCCGCTTTGGTCTGATGCGTGGACGAGAGTTTGTCATGAAAGACCTTTATTCTTTCGATCAGGATGAAGCAGGGCTCGATGAAAGTTATCAGAAAATGTACGATGCCTATTGTCGAATCTTTGCACGGTGTGGTTTAGAATATCGTCCAGTTGAAGCGGACGCTGGGGCCATCGGGGGAACGGGTGGGACTCATGAATTTATGGTTTTGGCAGATTCAGGAGAAAATGCTGTTGTCTTTTGTCCGGAATGTAGTTATGCCGCTAATGTGGAAAAAGCGGAGTGCCGTCCCCAAGTGACCGCGGACGTCCCGCCTGAGGGGCCGCGTAAGCTGGTGTCCACGCCGAACGTGAGGACTATCGATGCCCTAGCTGAGTTTTTGGTTGTATCGAAGACTTCCCTCGTTAAGTCTTTACTTTATCGAGGGGATGAAAAATTATTTCTGGTGTTGCTACGTGGAGACCGTGAACTGAATGAAATTAAATTAAATAACGCCTTAGGCGGTTTCGTTTCCCTCCAACTGGCCTCTCCTGAGGATGTCTCGACGATTTTAGGCTGTGAACCGGGTTTTGTAGGCCCACTCGAAGTGCCTGCTGAGCTCCTGGTTATCGCTGATGAAGAAGTTCCGCTTATGAAAAAGGCAGTGTGTGGAGCAAATAAGGCAGATCATCACTTTGTCGATGCCGTTCCGAGTACAGAGTTTCGGATAGATCAGGTTCTTGATTTACGGATGATGGAACCCGGCGAAGCGTGTCTCAAATGTGGTGCTCCACTTAAAGAAGCTAGGGGTATAGAAGTAGGGCAAGTCTTTAAGCTGGGAACAAAGTATAGTAAAGCTCTTGGAGCAACCTTTTTAGACTTAAAGGGGCAAGAAAAATTCTGTGTCATGGGTTGTTATGGCGTTGGCGTAAGTCGTACAATTGCTGCAGCTATCGAACAAAATCATGATGACTATGGAATTATCTGGCCGATGCCAATTGCCCCCTACCAATGTATAATTGTACCAGTCAGCACAAAAGATGTCCTAGTGGTGGAGACAGCTAATAAGCTTTATCTGGAGCTTCAACGTCTTGGCGTTGAAGTGGTTCTCGACGACCGGGATGAACGCGCTGGCGTAAAATTTAAGGATGCCGATTTGGTCGGATATCCGATACGGGTTACAATAGGAAGCAAAACCTTGGCCAATGGTCAGGTCGAACTTAGAGAACGGAAGACGGGCGAAACACAGCTCGTGCTTGTTGAAGATGTAGCTGGGCAGGTAAAGACCATTATAGAGAAAGCTCTCTCATTCTAACTTCGAACCTCGGTGATAAACAAAAATACTCTAATTCGAATATCGAACCTCGAGTAAGGGGGAACGTATATGGTTTGGACTCTTCCGTTGATGGCGGTCCTGTTCATACTGAAACTTCCTCCAGATCAAATTGGACCTTGGCAAATCGATCTGACGACGGTAGAGCTCAAAGTATAAGTTTTGGGTAGTATAATTTGGGTGGTATAAGTGCAACTAGGCAGCTGCCTACGGTCCCTTCTCGCCATCCTTGGCTTCAGGGACACTTGACCATCCTTGGTCTGCGCCTGCGGCTCACAAGAAGGATAACACGTGCGAAGACAGTGCTGCAAGAAGCTTTAACCCGTGCGAAGACAGTGTCTTCGTCGGTGAGCGCCAGCCAAGTTTTCTTTAGTTGCAGATGTCCAGGGGATATGCTATATTAGTATAAGGAAATTTGTGGTGATCGTTGGAAAGGAGTGGGTTCTAGCCCGCTCCTTCGTTTGTCCATACCAAGTATTTAAGTATAACTTTAGGTCATCTTCGTCAGACTATTAAAGTACGTTCTTTACCGCAGTTAAAGGAGCGAGTTCAGATGAATGAAACAATGGAAGATCAGGTAGCTTTACTGGTTGAGCCAATCGTAAGAGAAAAAGGACTTGAACTAGTTAATGTGGAGTACATAAGGGAAGGTGCACATTGGTATTTGCGCCTTTATATTGATAAAGACGGCGGCGTGGACATGGATGATTGTTCCGGAGTAAGCCATATGGTGAGTGAAATGCTTGACGAAAAAAATCCAATTCCACAGGCCTACATGCTAGAAGTGTCGTCTCCTGGGCTAGAACGTCCTCTGAAAAAAGAAAAGGACTTTATCCGTTTTCAAGGAAGTTTGGTTACGGTGCACACGACTTCTCCATTCCAAGGTTACAAGGAGTTTTCGGGAAATTTGATCGGATTGATAAACGATGAAATCGTTTTAGAATATGAAGGAAAGCGCGTTGCAATTCCACGTACTTTGACGAAGAAAACTCACCTAGCACTAGATTTCTAGGTTTTTATTTATTCCCACAATAGAATAAGGAGGAAAATGGAAAAATGAATATGGAGTTCATAGAGGCTCTTCACGAGTTAGAAAAAGGACGGGGAATTTCTGCCGAGATTCTCTTTGAGGCTATTGAAGCAGCACTTATTTCCGCATACAAGAAGAATTTCGGATCATTACAAAATGTTCGAGTTCTTATTGATCGATCAACAGGAGAGTTTAAAGTGTACGCTCGCAAGACCGTTGTGGAAATCGTGGAGGATTCTCGAACTCAGGTTAGTTTGGAGGATGCGCATAAGCTCGATCCCAATTATCAACTTGAGGACATTGTGGAATACGAAGTAACCCCTCGTGATTTTGGGCGGATTGCGGCCCAAACAGCAAAGCAGGTCGTCGTTCAACGTATTAGGGAAGCCGAGCGCAGCATGATTTATGATGAATACGTTAATCGCGAAGGCGATATTGTCACCGGAGTTGTTCAGCGCTATGAACAGAAAAACGTAATTGTCGATTTAGGGAAGGTCGAAGCTGTTCTACCAGCTCAGGAACAAATTCCAGGAGAGGTGTACCAATCCTTCGAGCGCATTAAAACTTATGTCGTAGAGGTCAAAAAAACAACGAAGGGACCACAAATCATGTTGTCCCGGACACACCCTGGCTTGATAAAACGCTTATTTGAACTCGAAGTACCGGAAATTCATGATGGTATTGTTGAAATCAAAGGTGTTTCGCGTGAAGCGGGAGCTCGTTCTAAAATCGCCGTTTATTCACGTGACGCAAATGTTGATCCGGTCGGAGCGTGTGTTGGTCCAAAAGGTGTTCGCGTACGAACCATTGTCACAGAATTAAAAGGGGAAAAAATTGATATTGTGAACTATTCAACAGATCCCCAAGAATTCGTAGCAAACTCACTGTCTCCGGCAAAAGTCGTTGGTGTTTACCCTAAACCTAATGAGAAAGTTGCAATCGTCGTTGTTCCTGACTATCAACTTTCCTTGGCTATCGGTAAAGAAGGACAAAATGCTCGCTTGGCCGCTAAACTAACAGGTTGGAAAATTGATATTAAAAGCGAATCCCAAGCGGTTGCGCTAAATCTCATTCCTGAAGGGCAAGCTGCAGAGTATGAAAATTACGGCGATTACGGCGAATATGAGGAGTACTCGGAATATAATGAATTCGCAGATGCAGATAATTATCAGGAATATGAGGAAAGCAAACCCACTGAAAATGGGCAGACTCCTGAAAACGAGTATGATGGGAATAGTGACGAATTTGCCACTGAGCCAGATCATACCGAAAACGAAGTTATCGAGCAGGGTAGCGAAGAAGTAACCGAGAACGACCCTGGTGAGTTCGTGAAGGACATTAGTTTGGAAGAAGAGCTAAGCACAAAGGGGAAAGAGAAGGGGTGAAGGTATGAAGACACGAAAAATCCCAATGAGGATGTGTTTGGGCTGTCAACAGATGAAGCCCAAGAAAGAACTCTTGCGAATTGTTAGAACTCCGGAAGGGACTATTGAACTCGATCCCACTGGGAAAAAGAATGGTCGTGGAGCATACCTTTGTCCTAACTTAATCTGTTCTCAAACCGCCGTAAAAGAGCGCCGATTCAGGAAGGCCTTCGGTGTGGATGTTGATCCTGAAGTATTTGCACATCTGGAAGGGAAGATTTCTTTGTGAATATACGTATCCAGTCATTAATAGGGATTGCCCGGCGAGCAAGTAAAATTGCTACTGGAGATGCCCAAGTCGAAGCAATGATGAAAAAAAGAAAAGGATGTCTGCTTATCATTGCGGAGGACGCCCACGGTGCACAGAAAAAATATGATCAGTGGGCTAGTGATTTGAAGTTGCCGGTGCTTGTCACTGGAACAAAGCTGGAAATCGGAAATGCGATAGGACTTTCGCCGCGATCAGCAGTTCTTATTTTAGATCAAGGGTTTGCCAAGGCTATTTTATTAGCAAGGAGCTGATGCTTGGAGCATATGTGGGAGCCGAATATGTGGGGGTGGTTAAATGAGTATACGTGTTCATGAATTAGCAAAAGAACTAAATTCTAGTAGTAAAGAAGTGATGACCAAACTCGTGGCTATGGGAACAGATGTGAAAAATCATTTAAGTACAGTTGATCAAAAGGATGCGGATAATTTAAGAAACCAACTGAAAGGAAAGGAGATAAATTTGGATCATTCTGAACAGAATAAAACTGGAGAACCAAAATCTAATGTGCCTCAACCAGTGCAAGAAGGACAACCGAAAGAAGCTCATCAGATAGAGAACCAACCGAAGGAACCCAGTCAAGCAACAGAGGGTCAACCGAAAGAATCTCGTCCAGTGCAAGAAGGGCAACCGCAAGGCCCACGACCAGGTTATCAGGGACAGCCGCAAGGCCCACGACCGGGCTATCAAGGACAACCGCAAGGCCCACGACCAGGCTATCAAGGACAACCGCAAGGCCCACGACCAGGCTATCAAGGACAGCCGCAAGGCCCACGACCAGGTTATCAAGGACAACCACAAGGTCCACGACCAGGTTATCAAGGACAACCACAAGGCCCACGACCAGGTTATCAAGGTCAACCACAAGGTCCACGACCAGGTTATCAAGGACAACCACAAGGTCCACGACCAGGTTATCAAGGACAACCACAAGGTCCACGACCAGGCTATCAAGGACAGCCTCAAGGCCCACGACCAGGTTATCAAGGACAACCGCAAGGGCAAGGTCCACGACCAGGTTATCAAGGACAACCGCAAGGGCAAGGCCCACGACCAGGTTATCAAGGACAACCACAAGGCCAAGGCCCACGCCCGGGTTATCAAGGACAGCCCCAAGGCCAAGGCCCACGACCAGGTTATCAGGGACAGCCCCAAGGCCAAGGCCCACGTCCGGGTTATCAGGGACAGCCCCAAGGCCAAGGCCCACGACCAGGTTATCAGGGACAGCCCCAAGGCCAAGGTCCACGCCCGGGTTATCAGGGACAACCTCAAGGCCAAGGCCCACGACCAGGCTACCAAGGACAACCTCAAGGTGCTCGTCCAGGTTATCAAGGGCAACCTCAAGGTGCTCGTCCGGGGTATCAAGGGCAGCCTCAAGGTGCCCGTCCAGGAATGCCTCAGCGTGCTGGTGCTGGTGCAAGCGCACCGACGACTCCAACTATTACTGAGCAGCCCAAAAGACAACCACCGGCGAATAAGAAAGCTCAGGACAAAGCCTATGAACGGAAACGTGAAGTCGAAAAGGAAAGAGAGAACGCGATTCGTGCACCGCATAGACGTTTTCAAAAACATCCCAAAAAAGAAGTTCGGGATACGACCCCCAAACATATCGTAATTCAGGGGTCAATTTCGGTACAAGATTTAGCCTCTAAAATGAGCCGCAAGGCAGGAGAACTAATTAAACACCTTATGAACCTAGGCGTCATGGCGACCATCAATCAGGAGCTGGATGCAGAAACAGCGACAATCCTGGCTGGTGAAATGGGTGTTACTGTTGAGATAAAAGCTGAGAAATTAATGGATGTTATTGTAGATGTAGCAGATGCTCCGGAAGATCTCGTTTTCCGTCCCCCAGTCGTAACGGTAATGGGGCACGTTGACCATGGCAAAACGTCGCTCTTGGATGCAATTCGTACGACGAATGTGACTGACTCAGAGGCTGGCGGGATTACGCAACACATAGGGGCCTATCAGGTGGAAATTAAAGGACAGAAAATAACGTTCTTAGATACACCTGGACATGAGGCCTTTACAGCGATGCGTGCCCGCGGTGCGGATGTCACGGATATCGCAGTCTTGGTGGTAGCAGCGGATGATGGTGTCATGCCTCAAACGATTGAAGCAATCAATCACGCTAAGGCGGCTAAAGTTCCGATTATTGTGGCCATAAACAAGATAGATAAAGAGAATGCCACTCCAGAAAAGGTCAAACAAGGATTGACAGAGTTTGGTCTTGTGGTTGAGGAATGGGGCGGAGATACGATTGCCGTTCCTGTATCAGCAAAAACTAAACTGAACATTGATCAGCTTCTCGAAATGATCCTACTTGTCGCAGAAGTTCGGGATTTCAAAGCCAATCCGAATCGTCCAGCAGTAGGGACCGTTATTGAGGCCGAATTGGATAAGGGAAAGGGACCGATCGCTACCGTTCTCGTTTCCAAGGGTACCCTCAATATTGGGGATGTTGCTGTCGCAGGGTGTGCATTTGGTCGAATTCGGGCCATGGTGGATGATAAAGGACGACGGGTTAAGAAAGCGGGTCCATCCACGCCGGTTGAGGTTCAAGGTTTATCCGAAGTGCCTCAAGCTGGAGAAACGTTCTATGTAGTCGCGGATGAAAAACTGGCTCGACAAATAACTTCGGCACGTACTGCGGTGCGTAAAGTGGAAGAATCGAAAAAGACAGTCTTTAAAGTTAGCTTAGAAGACCTTTTTGACAAGATTAAAGAGGGCGAAATTAAAGAGCTCAACATTATTATTAAAGCTGATGTCCAAGGTTCAGTCGAAGCTTTACGACAGTCACTTCTCCGGCTTTCGACTGGCGAAGTACGTGTCAACCCAATCCACGGCGGAGTCGGTGCTATTAATGAAAACGACATCATGTTAGCGTCAGCTTCAAATGCCATTATTATTGGCTTTAATGTCCGGCCAGACTCCAATACAAAGGCAACTGCTGAACTTGAGGGCGTCGATTTACGTCTCTATCGAGTCATATATGATGCCATTGAAGATGTCAAAGCGGCAATGACGGGTCTTCTTGATCCGACCTTTAAAGAAGTCGTTTTGGGTAAAGTTGAAGTCCGTCAGGTCTTTAAAGTTCCTAAAGCGGGAACTGTCGCTGGATGTATGGTGACAGAAGGCAAAATTATTCGTTCGGCTAAAGTCCGTGTTATTCGAGATAGTATCGTTATTCATGACGGTGAGATGGAATCTCTGCGGCGCTTTAAGGATGATGTTAAAGAGGTTGCCGAGGGTTATGAATGTGGAATCGGTATTGAAAAGTTCAATGATGTCAAAGAAGGAGACATTATTGAAGCGTTTGTCATGGAAGAAGTCAAACGCACACTGTAGTAAATATGCCCTGGAGGGATAGGTATGTCAAAATTTCGGCCTAATCGGTTGGCAGAAACGCTCAAAGAAGAAGTTTCGCAACTCATTCGCGTGGAGTTGAAAGATCCTCGAATCGGATTTGTAACTGTGACGAGTGTAGATGTTGCGAATGACCTAGCCCATGCTAAGGTGTATATCAGTGTTCTGGGAACTGAGGATGAAGGCAAAGAGTCCTTGGAGACATTGAATCGTGCAGCTGGGTTTGTGCGAAGTGAAATTGGGAAGCGCGTTCGACTCCGACACGTACCCAATATCGTTTTTGTATACGATCCATCCATCCAACATGGTGCCCACATTGCTAAACTGTTGAAGGATGTTGGGGTTTCTGACGATACGGGTAAGGATGAATCTCATGAATGAAAGCACCTCAATTAAAGAGCTGATAGAAGTCCTAAGAAAAGCGCCATCGGTGGCGCTTTTCTCCCATGTCTCGCCGGATGGAGATTGTATTGGCTCTATGTTGGCAATTGGTATGGCTTTGGAGAAAATGGGGAAAGCAGTCTCCTTTTATAATCCGGACCCGGTGCCGCGAAATCTAGCGTTCCTACCGGGATCATCCCGTGTAAGACAAGAACTTCCTGACCTCGTAGAGAAAACCTTAATGTTTGTGGACTGTACGGGCCTACGTCGCGTTAACCTTTCGAGGACTGAAATTTCTGGGGAGAGTACCATACTTAACTTGGACCATCACATTTCGAATGAGTATTTCGGCCACTATAACTGGGTTGATGCCCATGCGAGCGCAAGTGGAGAAGTCGCATTGGCGCTCATCAATTGTCTGGGCGTGGAAATAGATAGAGATATGGCCACTAATCTCTATACAGCTATTGTGACGGATACCGGCTGCTTTCAATATAGCAATACGACCGCGAACACGCATCGGTTGACTGCCGGACTATTGGATAAAGGGATCGATTTGGCAATCATCCATCATTATATTTTCGACCAGAAGCCCCTTGCTCAGATTAAGTTACTGCAAAGTGCTCTAAACGGATTAGAGATTCATGCCGAGGGTCAGTTAGCTACTATGACGCTAAATCTAGAAGATTTTCGAAAAAGTGGGGCCGAGCAGGGACTGAGTGAGGGACTAATAAATCACGCACGGAGTATCGAGGGCGTCGAGGTGGCAGTGCTGTTGAGGGAAGCCGCTGCTCAAGAGATTAAAGTGGGCTTTCGTTCTAACCTTTGGCTAAATGTCAATGAGATCGCTACTCAATTCGGTGGAGGAGGGCACCAGCGCGCAGCAGGGTGTTCGTTTAAAACTTCCCTGACTGAGGCTAAACAAATTGTAATTACAGCGATTGAGGAGGCGTTAAAGATTGGAAGGAATCATTAACGTCCTTAAGCCACCAGGAATGACATCGTCGGATGTCGTTGTTTGGATGCGAAGAGTCTTAAAAGTAAAAAAAATTGGCCACACTGGCACGCTTGATCCTGGGGTGTCCGGGGTCTTACCTCTTTGTGTTGGTAAGGGAACACGTTTAGCAGAATATATTACAGAGCAAGGTAAAGCATATCGCGCTGAGGTTACTTTTGGTATTACGACAGATAGTCAGGACGCCTTTGGAAATGTAATTCAAGTGACTACGCCGGAAATAGAGCAGAGTGACTTAGAACGAATTTTACCGAGTTTCACGGGTGAAATATCACAGATTCCTCCCATGTATTCGGCTGTTCGTATAGAGGGAAAACATTTATATGAATATGCTCGGGAAGGGATAGTGGTTGAAAGAAAGTCACGCGAAGTTACCATTTATAAAATCAGACTAGAGAAATGGTATGATGGGGAATTCCCACGAGCAATCTTGGATATTGAGTGCTCAAAAGGAACGTACATACGGACGATAAGTCATGATCTGGGACAGGCATTGGGCTGCGGGGCGCATATGTCTTATTTATTGCGTGTTCGTTCGGGTCCTTTCCAGCTCCAGGAGAGTTGGACTCTTGAAGAGATAGAAGAGGCGGCACGTAATTCATCCTATCCCTTTTTACTCCCTCTGACAGCCGGAATAGATCTTCCTAGGGTAGTTTTATCAGCGGTTCGAGCTAATGCTTTTCGGCATGGCTTGCCAACAAAGCGAGAACTGGTGAATTGCCTAACCGAAGGAAATGAGTCTTATGTTCAGGTAATTGAGGACGGAGAATTGATTGGAATAGGCGTCTGGCGTGCTGAAAGCCTTTACCCACATAAGGTTTTCAGATAATTTAGGAGGGGCAAATCCATGCAAGTTCGAACAAGTCTGCCTGACTATAAAGAGTCCTGTGTTTTAGCGTTGGGCAATTTCGATGGAGTTCACCTAGGACATCGTCGTCTGCTTGAGCAGGGATTAGGACAAGCTGTACGTTTAGGTGTAGGACTTAACGTTTTAATCTTTGAGCCTCACCCGTTCAAAGCGTTATTTCCCGAACGGGAGATAAAGTTTTTGTCGACAACTCAAGAGCGTTTGCGTCGTCTGGAGAAACTCGGAGTCCATACAGTTTATCTTTTACCATTTACACGGGAGATGGCAAACACTTCCCCAGAACAGTTTGTGGAGAAGGTTCTTCTTCCCATGGGGGTGATTCATGTTGTGGTTGGTTTCAATTACTCATTCGGTGCACAGGGCAAGGGTGATGCGGAGTTGCTTAAAACCTTAGGCCAGAAGAATGGATTTGGCGTTAGCGTACTTCAGGCTCAAACGATCGGCTCTCAGGTGATTTCTTCGAGCAGTATTCGTGAAGCCTTACTTAATGGGGATGTCCGATTAGCTAGCTCTCTGCTAGGGCACCCGTTTTCTCTTAGTGGGACTGTCGTGCACGGAGAAGAGCGTGGTCGTCAACTGGGATACCCGACGGCCAATATTCTCCCTGCAGACGATTTCCTAATACCAAAGCGAGGGGTATACGCGGTTTGGGCTTATCTAGAGGGAAAGCGCGTCGCCGGGATGCTGAGCATTGGAAATAAACCAACCTTTCATGACATGTATGCTACAGTGGTTGAGGTCAATTTTTTTGATTTCCACGGAGATCTATACGGTAGTGAGATTGCGGTTCACATTGAAGCACGTTTGCGAGATGAACGCAAATTTAATGGAGTAAGCGAGCTCTTGATCCAGCTGAAAAAGGACAAGGTTGAAGCGGAACAAGTCTTACAAGAAATTCTCGTATAGGGGCACGATGCTACTGTCTAGTGGGCACGATGCATCGTGCCCCTACTTTACAATATTATTATCTTTGTGTATAATATTTAAGGAACTAATAGGACCCACTGACTCGGCTTAGCGAAGTCTCCAACGTTGACCTGGGCAGCTGGGAATTAAAAAAATGGGGGAAAATTTCAATGATGACACCTGAAAGAAAGCAAGAGATTATTCTGAAGCATGCACGAACGGAAGGGGATACTGGGTCCCCAGAAGTGCAAATTGCGCTTCTTACTGAACGGATTACGTATTTGACAGAACACTTTAAGACGCACAAGAAAGATCACCATTCCCGTCGTGGTCTCTTGAAAATGGTTGGTTCAAGACGTGCGTTGTTAACGTATCTGAAAAATGTTGATTTTGACCGTTATCGTGATATTATTGCTACACTCGGCCTGCGGAAATAATACAACGTAAGGTAACGAAAGAAGCGGATCAAATTGATCCGCTTCTTTCGTTTAGAAGTTGTAGTTTAATTGCGGGATGGGGTAAGGCGTTTTACAGTACGCTAGTGCCTTTTAAGTCTCTAAAAAGACATAAAGTTTGACTTGCAACAAGATTATTCTTAATAGTAGAGTTTTTTTATGCAAATTGCAGGAAATAATAATACTATGTCGAAAAGAAAACATGTTGAATAGAAGGATTGAATAGTTTTAAGGAGGTTCCATTGTGAAACAGGAAATACTTGAAAAATCACTCTCGGTTGGTGGGCGAACAATGACTTTCCAAACCGGGAAAATTGGTAAACAAGCAGGAGGCGCGGTTTTTCTCCGCTATGGAGATACAGTAGTCTCTGCGTTCGCCACATGCAGCGGTGCACCACGAGAGGGAATCGATTTCTTTCCCTTGACCGTTGAGTTTGAAGAACGTATGTATGCTGCAGGTAAAATCCCAGGCGGATTTATTAAACGTGAGGGAAGGGCAAGTGAGAAAGCTACACTATCTGCTCGTTTAATTGACCGTCCGATTCGTCCGTTGTTCCCAGATGGCTTCCGAAACGAAGTTCAAGTGGTTGCAGTAGTTATGTCTGTTGATCAAGATTGTCCGACAGATGTGACCGCAATCAATGCTGCCTCCGCAGCGTTAACTATCTCGAACGTTCCCTTTGAGGGTCCTATTGCTGCTGTTACAGTTGGACTTGTCGAAGATCAATACATTATAAATCCTACTATTGAACAAGCTGCCAATAGTGGGATGCTTCTTACAGTGGCAGGCACAGTTGATGCAGTTATGATGGTGGAAGCCAATGCTCATGAAATCCCTGAAGATCAAATATTGGAAGCTATAATGTTTGGACATGAAGAAGTTAAAAAGATTGCCAAGTTTATCGCAGACTATCGTGAGGAAGCTCTGACTTTAGGATTAGCTAAAGAGAAGGACGAGGTAAAGATTGCCAAAGTCCAAGATCAGATTGTGGATGCTGTGAAAGCCTATGCTTATAAGAAATTAGATGAGGCAGTCCGTGTAGAAGAGAAGAAAGCACGGGAGAGTGCGATCGACGAAGTTAGAGCGGAAGCCTTAACCCATTTCGAAGCCGAGTACCCAGAAGATACTAAAGCAATTAAGGCGATACTGGAAGACATTGTACATTTGATTGTCCGTAAATTGATTACGGACGAGCATATTCGTCCGGATGGTCGGAAAGTGGATGAAGTTCGCCCAATCAGTGTCGAAGTGGGAATATTGCCGCGCGCACATGGAACGGGGCTCTTTACAAGGGGTCAAACTCAGGTATTAACGGTTGCTACGCTAGGGGCAGCAAGAGATGAACAAATACTTGATGGTTTAGGCCTTGAAAGATCGAAACGGTACATACACCACTATAATTTCCCTCCCTACAGTGTTGGAGAAATTAAAATGATGCGTGGGCCATCTCGAAGAGATATAGGGCATGGCGCTTTAGCAGAAAGAGCGTTGACGCCTGTTCTGCCCAATGAAAATGAATTTCCTTATACGATTCGCTTAGTTTCGGAAGTTTTAGAATCTAACGGATCGAGCTCGATGGCTTCAGTTTGTGGAAGTACCCTCTCCATGATGGATGCAGGTGTTCCGATTACAGCTCCGGTAGCAGGTATTGCCATGGGACTCATCAAAGAAGGGGATAACATTGCTATCCTTACGGATATCCAGGGCTTAGAAGATCATTTTGGAGATATGGATTTCAAAGTGGCCGGAACGAGCAATGGAATCACGGCAATGCAAATGGATATTAAGATTAAGGGTGTATCCCGAGAGGTCTTATCGAAAGCCTTAACCCAAGCCAAAGCAGGACGGCTTTTCATCCTGGAAAAAATGGTAGCTATCATAGACAAACCACGCGCGCAACTTTCTACCTATGCGCCAAGAATTATCACAGCGTCGATTCATCCAGATAAGATTCGCGATGTTATTGGACCGGGTGGGAAGACAATTAAGAAGATTGTCGAGCAAACGGGTGTCAAAATTGACATCGAGGATGACGGTCGCGTCTTTATATCGTCAGTCGGCGGGGATGGTGGCGATCAGGCCTTAAAGATTATTCACGCTCTAACTCAGGAAGTGGAAGTAGGTAAAATCTACAAGGGTAAAGTCACACGAGTTATGGATTTTGGCGCTTTCGTCGAAGTTATCCCGGGAGTTTTAGGACTTACTGGTAAAGAAGGATTAGTTCACATTTCTCAACTGGCCCATGAACGCGTCGAAAAAGTGGAAGATATCGTTAAAGTCGGTGATGAAATCATGGTTAAAGCAACTGCGATTGATAAGCAAGGTCGGCTGAACCTTTCTCGCAAAGATGCTATGCCAAATGAGCGTAAAGAAAATCCAGCCCCTCGCCAATCTGTTTAGTGAAGCAACCTCCAATATAATCTGAAGGATGATCAGTCTGAGAGGTCCCCTCTTCGCATAAAGGTTAAAGGAAGGGGGGAGATTCGGTTGTTCATTAATTTAAGAATCTCGCGACGAGTACTTTCGTTAGTTGGGATTCTCCTTCTATTGTTTGTTGGAATTATTACTGAAAAATGGGTCATGGTATCAAATGCTACAATCTCAAAGCCAATAGAACAGGTCAAAACGGACCAAAAAGTCATGGCGTTGACGATTAACGTGGATTGGGGCGAAGAATATATTCCGACAATATTGGATGCCTTGGATAAAGGAAAGTCACAGGCAACATTTTTTGTTACAGGGCGTTGGGCCAAGAAACATCCGGAATTACTAAAATTGATGGCCAGCAAGGGTCATCAAATCGAAAACCATGGCTATTCTCACCCGCATCCTGATCAGCTTTCCGTCGGGGCGAACCAAGATGAAATTAAAAAGACGGAGAATATTATTGAAGGAATAATTGGGCGAAAAACACGTTTTTATGCGCCTCCTTATGGTGAAAAGGGTGTTTCAGGACTGCGAGCAGCGGATGAATTGGGCTATCAGACCATTCTCTGGACATTGGATACTGTCGATTGGCGGGCAGACAGTACACCAGAGATTATTGCAAAACGTGTTCTTGATCCGGCCATCCGGTTTGGGATTAAGCCGGATAAATCTGGAGCGATTGTCTTAATGCATCCAAAAGGAAATACAATCAAAGCCTTGCCTGTTATCCTCGACCAATTGAGCCGTGAGGGATTTGTTTTACAAACAATTGATGGATTAATAACATTTGACCAGATCGGAAATACTACCTCATGACAAATTATAAGATGAGGTGGTTGGATGATCAGGCAGAAATGGACGCGAGCTTGGTGCTGCGTCTTTCTTTGTATTATTACTATTAGCTTAGCGGCGAAACCTGTTTACAGTGCACCCGTCCAAAAATCAATCCCTAAAACTGGGGCGGTGACCCAGAGACCTTTTGCAATCACTGCTGATGCTGCTGTTCTGATGGATGTGGCTACGGGCGATGTGCTCTTTGATAAACAGGCAGATAAGCGCCGTCCTCCGGCAAGTACCACAAAAATCATGACCGCCATTTTAGGGTTTGAGTTAGGGAGGTCAGATGAAGTTGTAACCGTCAGTCCAAAAGCGGCAGACGTTGGCGAAGCCACCTTACATCTTGATCCGGGAGAAAAGATTACTCTCTATGAACTCATAACGGGGGCCATGATCCGCTCGGGAAACGATGCCTGTGTTGCAATTGCCGAGCACATCGCGGGAACTGAAGAACAGTTTGTCAAACTGATGAATCGGAAAGCTATCGCTCTGGGAGCACAAAATACCCATTTCGAGAATACAAATGGCTTACCAAGTAAAGAGCATTATACCACGGCCTATGATCTGGCCTTGATGGCTCGCCATGGTTTACAAATTCCCCAATTGGCATCAATTACCCGTCAAAAGGAAACAGAAATTCATTTTCTAGAGCCTGACGTACTTATGGATGTAAAGAACACGAATAAATTGCTCTGGAACTATCCCTATGCTGACGGTGTAAAGACGGGGACGACGACTGCGGCCGGAAAATGCTTAGTTGCCTCCGCAACTAAGGGAGGTCGTCAACTGTTGGCAGTGGTGCTTAATGCACCCGATCGCTTCGGAGATGCTAAGAAATTATTAGAGTGGGGTTTCGAAAACACAGAAACCGTTCGACTTGCTAATATCGGTCAGCCTATCGCTGAATTTCCGAGTCTAACAAAGTCAGTCCAAGTGTTTATTAATAATCCAATCGATGTCAGTCTTTCTAAAGTGGATCGCAAGAAACTCCAAACCCATGTTGTATGGGAAAAAACAGCGAATCTACCAATTCAAGTCGGAGAGCGCTTGGGACGTTTAGAAGTATGGTTGGGGGAACAAAAATTATACAGCGTTCCTCTGCTTAGTGAAGGTGAAGTCGCAGGAAATCGTTCCTTAAAACGTTTTTTTTCGTTTGGTGAAGAAAATGAGAGGGAGTGAATTTATTGTATCAAAAAACTGTATTACCTAACGGAGTTAGAATTATAACTGAGGAAATTGAACATGTACGCTCAGCAGCCCTTGGGATATGGGTGGGAGCAGGTTCCCGGGATGAACGGGAAGGGTATGAGGGAATTTCTCACTTTATGGAGCATATGTTTTTTAAAGGTACTGAGCATCGAACAGCACGAGTTTTAGCAGAATCCCTAGAAGCAGTGGGTGGTCAGTTAAATGCCTTCACGACGAAGGAATACACCTGCTACTATGCCAAAGTTCTGGATGAAGACCTTGATCTGGCGATTGATGTGCTGAGTGATATGTTTTTTCATTCTCTTTTTGATGAAAAGGAAATTGAAAAAGAAAAAAATGTAGTTATTGAAGAAATAAAGATGTATGAGGATTCTCCAGATGAGTTGATTCACGATATCTTTTCAGAACATGTGTGGAATGAGCATCCTCTCGGAATGCCAATCTTGGGAACAGAGGAGAGCATAAGGGGCTTAAGTCGAGAGAAAGTTATGCGTTTCCTCTCCGAACATTATGCTCCAGACAATGTAGTTATTGCTGCGGCAGGTAAAATAAAGCATGAGGACGTTGTTGCCAAGCTATCTGAGCAATTTGGTACGTTTCAGAGGGGTGGACGTCGTGTGCTTGAAGGAACACCTACTGGTCAGACGGTTGAACGTTACCAAAAGAAAGATACAGAACAGATGCATATCCTCTTAGGGGTACCCGGTCTTGGGCAAGATGATGATGATATTTATGCAATGCATATTTTTAATAATATTTTAGGTGGAGGTTTAAGCTCGAGGTTATTTCAGGAAATACGGGAACAACGTGGATTAGCCTATTCAGTCTATTCGTATCACTCCACTTATGTGGATACCGGATTATTTGCCATTTATGCAGGAACAAGTCCTAAAAACACCAAAGAAGTTATAGAGTGTATTCTCCAAGAATTAATGGATATGAAGCAAAAGGGAATAACTGCGGATGAATTAGCGAGAACAAAGGCGCAAATTAAGGGTGGCCTCTATCTTGGACTGGAATCAGTAAGTAGTCGGATGAGCCGTTTAGGGAAGACCGAACTTACGTATAATCGTGTGCTTTTACCAGAAGAAGTGATCGAAAAACTTGAAAAAGTGACCTTGGAAGATGTTTCACGTTTGATTGGGCGCCTTTGGCAAAGAGATAAAATTAGTATTATGACGCTAGGACCAGCCGGACATGAAGTCGTTTTATCTGATTTGTTGGACCAAATAGGCTGGTAAGAGTAGGCGAAAGCCTACTTTTCCTGTAGGGGCACGATGCATCGTGCCCTTCCACGATGGAAACGGGTATGACGGATAGGGCACGATGCATCGTGCCTACACGAGGAGGCGTGCCTAAGTGCCGGATTCTTTCATTAGCGTGAAGGTGAAAAAAGTAAATAGTAATTCCGTAGCTCTTCCTGCCTATGCAACGGCTGCTTCGGCGGGGGTCGATCTCTGCGCGGATCTTAAAGAACTTTTGATCGTTAACCCGGGAGAGTATGTTAAGATTCCTACAGGTCTGGCCATCGAGCTCCCTAATTCGCAAATAGTTGGTCTTGTGTTTGCGAGAAGTGGTCTGGCAAGCCGCTTTGGAGTTGGTTTGACGAATGGCGTAGGTGTAATCGATTCCGACTATCGTGGGGAAATTCAAGTGTTGGTGCAAAATTTAGGATCTCAACCTGTTACAATTAAGCCTGGAGAGCGAATAGCGCAGATGCTCTTTATGCCGGTTTTTCATGCATTATTTGAAGAAGTTACCGAACTAGAAGATACGCCTCGGGGAACCGGTGGATTTGGCTCGACGGGAATGTAGTAGGAGGGGCACGATGCATCGTGCCCTCCACACGTCGGAAACGAGTATGATGGGAGCTCAATGCTTGGGTCCCTGCAAAGAATCAAAAGGATTAAATTAATCTTTTTGATTCTTTTGTTCTACGGATGTTTGTCTGTTCATACAATCCCCATGAGGGGGAGTGAAAATGCAAGCCCTTGGGCTCATTTTGATAGCTATTGGTATTGTTTTTTCGGTAAGAAAGCGGAAATATTTGATGATGTGGCGATCTCAGTCTACGACAAACCAGCTGGCTAGTTCTCTAAGCCAATTGGTTGGCACCGCAGGAGGTATCTACCTCTCACTAGAACTTCTATTTTCCTTTCTGAAAATACCCGAGGATTGGTGGAGCCAATCAATATTTTTCGTTGAACCACTTGCTGTCATTTCTTTAATACTAGCCATTTTGCAACCTTTCGTATTGAGTGTTTGGATAAAATTACGAAAATAGGGGAGGGAATAGGATGCTTTTGAGTGATCTAGCTGGTAAAGAAATCATCAATCTGCATGATGGCGCGAAGCTAGGTTTAGTGGGTGACGCTGATCTTGATATATCCTTAAACGGATCCGTAGAAGCGATCATTCTAAGCTCCCGTGGAGGCTTTTCAGGCTTTTGGGGCTCAAGGGGAGAAAGAGAACGTGAAACGTTGGTAATACCTTGGCATACTATTAAAAAAGTAGGTTCTGAGGTGATTATTGTCGATTTACATAATAAATCCCAGGAAAAACCTAAATATTCAATTTGACAGAGGCCAGTATACCCAATAAAATGTATTGAACAGCTGAACCCCGCTATGCGTTTGCTACGGGGTTTTTGTCTTATCATCACAGGAGGGGTTTCTGTTGAAAAAAATTCGAATTTTTGTCGCTGGAGCAAGTGGAAAAATGGGTCAAGAAGTGATCCGTTCGCTTCTGAAACAGGATGATCTCCTTTTGGTGGGGGCTTCAGATACACGACATCAAGGGATGGACGTTGGGTTTGTTGTTGGCGCTCCACGAGTCGGTGTAGATATTACGGGCCCATTGGATACCGAAATTTTGCGTACATCACACGCGGATGTTTTGGTAGATTTCACAAATCCCCAATCCGTCTTGAAAAATGCGAAAACGGCAATTATAGCTGGAGTCGTTCCAGTTATTGGGACAACCGGTCTTGACGAAGCTGAGATAGAAGAAATTCGGACTCTAGTAGAGAAGGAAAACGTGGGAGCATTTTTGGCGCCTAATTTCGCCATAGGGGCAATTTTAATGATGCGATTTGCTAGGGAAACAGCAAAATATTTTCCCAATGTGGATATTATTGAGTTGCACCATGATCAAAAACTTGATGCCCCATCGGGAACTGCCATAAAAACAGCAGAAGTGATTTTGGAAGTTCGGGAACCAATGGTTCAGGGACATCCGAACGAGTATGAGAAAATTAAAGGGGCTCGTGGAGCGGACGTTGGAGGGATCCATATTCACTCTGTTCGTTTACCTGGATTGATTGCCCATCAAGAAGTTATTTTTGGAGGGTTAGGCCAGTCATTAATAATTCGGCATGATGCTTTCTCGAGAGAAACCTATATGCCAGGGGTTATGTTAGCCATTCATAAGGCTCACGAGTTGACTGAGCTAGTCATCGGACTGGAAAATTTCCTCGATTAGGTAGTTATCCTTCGTAACCGCAGCCCGCGCTCCTTCATATAATGGATAGTAGTCAATGGGACACTGTCTCATAAAGGGGGCATAAAGATGAGTGCGGGTCTGAAAGGAATTCGTTTGGCTGTGATCGGGGGAGATGATCGGGAACTTTATTTGATTCCCGAACTTCAAAAACAGGGAGCCTACATAGTCGGGGTCGGATTCGAAAATGCTTCGTCCATTCCGGGAATGACGCTCGCGTCTTCACTTCAAGACGCGGTTGGTCAAGTAGACATGCTGCTTTTTCCGATGTTTGGTACAGATGAACGTGGGATTGTCAAAGCTAAATACTCTGATAAGCCTATCGTTTTAAACAAAGAAGTACTTCAAGCAATCCCGGTGCATGTGCCACTGTTAATTGGCTGGGCGAGGCCGGCTTTAAAGTCAGCAGCAGAGATGATGGGAATCCAATTGGTAGAAACCATAACTCTTAATGAAATTACTATCCTAAATTCAATACCTTCAGCAGAAGGAGCTATTCAAATGGCTATGGAGGCTACAACCATTACGATTCACGGTAGTGAAAGCTTCGTCCTAGGTTTAGGTCGGTGTGGTTGGTCTCTGGCGCGCATGTTACAAGGGATTGGAGCACATGTGACAGGGGTTGCTCGTAAGCCTAAAGATTTAGCGCGTGCTGTTGAAATGGGATTCCATGCTGTACATCTCTCAGATCTTGAGGATGAGATTGGTCGTGCGGAAATCATCTTTAATACCGTACCTCATCTTATCTTAGATCGCGTGATGTTAGAAAAGGTGGCGCGGGATGCAGTAATTGTTGATTTGGCTTCTATCCCAGGAGGAACAGACTTTGAATATGCGTCGATGCTTGGCATTAAGGCACTTCTGGCTCCAGGTCTCCCTGGTATTGTAGCTCCCAGAACGGCTGGCCGGATTCTTGCTCAAATCTATCCGCAACTTATTCTTCGTCACTTGACCACATTGAATGCTACGGTTCAGTCTTAAAAGTGGAGGTGCGAAGGGATGCAGTTTGACGGGTTGAAAATTGGGTTTGCTATTACAGGATCACACTGTACAATACAGGAAGTTGTAAAGGTTATGAAATGCTTAGTTGATGAAGGTGCTGACTTGACGCCAATTATTTCCTACTCCGTTGAAAGTATGGACACGCGATTTGGCAAGGCAGAGGATTGGAAGAATCAATTTCAGGAAATTACTCATAAGGAACCAATCCATACGATTCCTGATGCTGAGCCGATTGGGCCTAAGAGAATGTTTGATTGTTTAGTCATTGCTCCTTGTACTGGAAATACTCTGGCTAAACTTGCCAACGGAATTATTGATTCACCGGTGCTCATGGCCGCAAAATCCCATTTGCGTAATCTAAGGCCGTTGGTTTTGGCGATTTCCACCAATGATGGACTGGGCTTAAACGCCCGTAATCTTGGGACGATACTCGTTACCAAAAATATTTATTTGGTACCGTTTGGTCAAGATAACCCAGAAGTCAAAGCAAATTCTTTAGTAGCACATATGGAAAAGGTTCCGGAAACCATACTCATGGCTTGCGCCGGAAAACAGATTCAACCTGTGCTGTTAGATTATCGGTAAGTAAAATGGTGATTGCCTGTAAGACTTGGTGCCTTGCTTTTTATAGCAAGGCGCCCTTTTCACAAGGCAGCTTGTAAAAAATAAGGAGGAACATAAGTATGCCGAAGATAGCTATCGTTGGCGCCACGGGCGCAGTGGGACAAGAGTTTCTTAAAATCCTGAAGGAACGTAATTTTCCTGTTGATGAACTAAGGTTATTAGCAACAAAGCGTTCCGCAGGAAAACGTATTTCATGGCAGGGTCAGGAACTTGAGGTTCAAGAGACAACCCATGAGAGCTTCAAGGGTATAGACATTGCGCTCTTTGCCGGTGGATCGGGTAGTACGGAATTTGCCCGTTCCGCGGTGAACAGTGGGGCTGTGGTGGTTGATAACAGTAGCGCTTTTCGGCTCGATCCGGAAGTACCTCTTGTAGTACCTGAAGTTAACCCCGAAGATGTTTTGTGGCATAAGGGAATTATTGCCAACCCTAATTGTTCAACGATTATTATGGCAGTTGCCCTCAAACCGATTTTTGATTTAGCAGGAATTCGTCGGGTGGTAGTTTCTACCTATCAAGCCGTTTCAGGAGCGGGACGCGAAGGTATAGAAGAACTGGGGGCACAGGTTAAGGCTTGGTCTCAAGGGGAAGAGCTAAACTCGACTGTTTTTCCTTATCAAATTGCCTTTAATGTCATACCTCGCATTGATGTATTTCAAGAAGGGGACTATACCAAAGAAGAGTGGAAGATGGTCAAGGAAACGCAAAAGATTTTTCATGTACCTAACATGGCTATCACTGCAACAACGGTTCGGGTACCGGTTTTTAGGAGTCACTCGGAGTCCATTAATGTGGAAACAGATCGCTTAGTCAGTGTTTCAGAAATCCGGGAGGCCTTAGGCAAAGCAGCGGGCATTATTGTTGATGACGATCCGGGAAACGACCGATATCCAATGCCATGGTTTAGTTCCGACAAAGACGAAGTCTATGTTGGGCGCCTGCGCAAAGACTTTTCCATTGCTCAAGGGTTCAATTTGTGGGTGGTCGGAGATCAAATCCGAAAAGGTGCGGCCACAAATGCCGTGCAAATCGCGGAGCTCCTTCTATAGCGTGGTTCGATGTTCATAGTTCGTTGTTCGAAATATGATGGTCGAGGTACACAGTTCGAAGTTCGTGGCACGTGGTTAGAAGTTCGGATTTGAGGATCATAGTACGATGTATAAAGATTTGAGGTTCGAACAACGAATGTCGAATATCGAACCTCGAACCACGAGATGAGGTGACGAGGTGCGTATTTTAATACAGAAGTTTGGCGGAACCTCCGTGGCTACGGCAGATCGAAGAAGTCAGGCAGCTTCGAAGGTTTTAGAAGCTGTTCATAGTGGATGTTCCCCGGTTATAGTAGTTTCTGCTATTGGGCGTTCCGGGGATCCCTACGCAACTGATACGTTTCTAGGTATGGTAAAAGGAATTTATCCGGACTTACCAAAACGGGAGTTAGATCTTCTGATGAGTTGCGGAGAAATAATTTCTGGGACTATCTTAGTAAGTACGTTAAATAGTTTGGGATTAGAAGCGGTCCTTTTTACAGGAGGGCAAGCAGGAATTATTACAGATAAAGAGTTCGGGGATGCCCGGATTGTAAGGGTAGAGCCGGGGGCCATTTTAGAGCAACTCTCGCAAGGTAAAGTCGTTGTCGTTGCCGGTTTCCAGGGAATGTCCGAAGATGGTCAGGTTACAACCCTTGGACGAGGAGGAAGCGACACGACGGCTTCAGCGCTTGGTGTTGCCCTTAATGCAGAAGCGATCGATATTTATACAGATGTTGAGGGAATCATGACTGCGGACCCACGAATTGTTGAAGATGCACGGATATTAGATACCATGACATATAATGAGATATGTCAGATGGCCTATCAAGGAGCCAAAGTCATTCATCCTCGTGCTGTGGAAATCGCTATGCAACAAAATATTCCGTTAAGAATCAAATCGACCTTTTCAGATGCACCAGGGACGTTGGTTACCAACATGCATCCAGATCGAGGTGCAGGAACGGATATTACCACAGACCGTATCCTTACGGGAATTGCACATACCCCGAATGTCACACAACTTCGGGTTTTAACTGGGGATACTCAAGACAAACATCTCACAGACAAACGGATTTTTAAAGCGCTGGCACTTGCTGACATAAGTGTCGACTTTATCAGTGTACAACCGGAAGCAGTGCTCTTTACCGTTCGAGACGATATTGCGTCCAAAGCGGTTAAGATCCTTCAAAATATGGGTTTCGAGCCGGGTGCTATTTCAAGTTGTGCAAAAGTTTCAATTGTGGGGGCCGGTATTGCGGGTGTTCCTGGTGTAATGGCGGATATGGTTGAAGCGCTATCGGATGCTGGTGTGACTATCCTGCAATCAGCGGATTCGCACACTACTATTTGGGTACTAGTTCATAAGGAAGACATGGTGACTGCAGTCCAAACTTTACACAAAAAATTCCAGTTAGGTGCTTGATGTAAACGAGAGGAATTGGAAGAAAGGATGAGAGAGATGACTTTTGGAAGAATCTTGACTGCCATGGTAACTCCCATGAATGAGGCGTTGGAGGTCGATTATGAAGAAGCAATACGCTTAGCAAAGTACTTAGTCAGTCATGGATCAGATGGCGTTGTGGTTTGTGGAACAACTGGAGAGTCACCGACCGTAACTGCTGATGAGAAACTAAAGCTTTTCAAGGTAGTGAAAGAAGCACTTGGTAAAACACCGGTGATTGCAGGAATCGGGTCTTATTCTACCGAGGCCACTATTTCACTTGCTCACCAAGCAGCGACAACAGGTGTCGATGGATTTCTGGTCGTTGTACCCTATTACAATAAACCTTCTCAAGAAGGGATGTTTCAACACTTTAAAGCCATTGCCGAGGCGACATCTGTCCCCTTGATTCTATATAATGTACCGGGAAGGACTTCCGCTAATCTATTGCCTGCGACGGTAAAAAGATTAGCCGAAATTCCGAATATTGTCGCCTTGAAAGAAGCAGGAGGCTCCATTGATCAGGTCAGTGAACTTAAAAGGTTGTTACCTTCTGAGTTTGTGATCTATAGCGGAGACGACTCTATGACACTGCCGATGTTAGCGCTCGGCTGCCACGGAGTCATCAGCGTGGCAGCCCATGTCATTGGGGACGAGATGAAAGAAATGGTAGATGCCTGGATTGCAGGAGATAGTGCCCAAGCTGCTAAATTGCACCTTGAACTCTTTCCGATGTTCAAAGGAATTTTTGTAACGTCAAACCCTGTTCCCATTAAGGCACTTGTGGAAATGATTGGGATTAAAGCTGGCTCAGTTCGCTTACCACTTGTTAATGCTACATCGGAGGAACTGAAGTTTTTAAAGGATCTTCTGGTGCAAACTAAAAAGGTAAATGTAAATCCTAAAAGCAGGGTGCAAGTTAGAACAGAGTTGAAGGTGGCATCTGAAAAGAATGGCGACTTAGTCGTATAGAGGGAATTTTCTTGACCGTACCCTTCTGGGAGAGGGACGATTCTTAACTTGCCTGTTAATAATGATAATGAACCTCTGCTTGAGCAGAGGTTCATTATCATTATTAATTCTATTCTTTGTCAAAGGTAAACCATCGACCGTAAGTGAATTCTTCAATGGGGTCGATTGGCAAGACATCCAACTGGCCTATAGTTTAATTTATTTTTTTTGGGGTTCGTAAAAAGCGCATTCCGCATCGCGATCCATTAAACTAGAGGTAACACTTAGCGTTTCAAGTTGACAGTGACCATCTTCATTATGTTGACATAGTTCCGCTGAACAAACGACATTGGTCATGATTTTTTACCACCTTTCTAAGACGATGTTAATAGAATCTCCAAAACCAATGGATTTATACTAGTTAAAAAGTATAACTGACAGTTATAAACTTACTGGAAGGCTCCTTCTCGCCATCAAGGAACTTTCCAAGGAGGCGGTGGCCCCTTTCCGCCATCCTTGGCTCCAGGGACACTTAGAAATCCCTGGCCTTCCTCTAACCTCGAACGTCCTGTTCGGTCATGGCTACAGAGACACTTGGACATCCTTGGCCTGCGCCTAAAATCTTGGCGTTAGCCAAGTTTTTTATATACTAGCTCAAGGTTTAGAATGCGCAATTTGTGGGTCAAGAAAGATCAAAGAAACTTGCCAGCTAACGTTTTTAGCGCTATAATAAATTATCTGATTGTGCGGCTAGTTTCATAGATGCATTTCGAAATACTGACGAATATCGGGTATCGTTGTGTTCGTTTGTAGTTTCGCGTCTTTTTGGTGTCTTAATTTTGGCGTCGAAAGAAATTACGGGGGTCCCCTTAGCTTTTTAGGCACAATGCATAGTTGGTTAAAATAAATACAGGAGGTAGATTTGATTGCCGAAAGAGCATAAATTGCAAATTATCCCACTAGGCGGACTCGGGGAAATTGGAAAGAACATGACAGTGATCCGTTACGATAATCAAATGGTACTTATCGATGCCGGATTAGCTTTTCCAGAAGAAGAAATGCTCGGAATTGATATTGTAATACCAGACTACTCATATTTGACTGAAAACAAAGAGATGCTTCTAGGCATATTTCTAACCCACGGACACGAAGATCATATTGGTGCATTACCCTACTTGCTAAGAGATGTGGATGTGCCCATCTTCGGAACGCGGTTAACCCTGGCTATTATTCAGTCCAAGATGAAAGAAAGCAACTTGAATAATATTAAGGCCACGGTCGTTCAACCGCGCGATGTCATTAAACTTGGGGTTTTTCGACTTGAATTTATCCGTGTCAACCACAGTATTCCAGATGCGGTTTCAATTGCTATTCATACGCCTTTAGGGACTATTGTTGTTACGGGTGATTTTAAACTTGATCATACTCCTGTATCTGGAGAGGTCCTTGACATTCAAAAATTCTCTGAATTGGGTGATAAAGGAGTCTTGTGTTTACTGTCAGACAGTACAAATGTGGAAAGAACCGGCTTCACGCCGTCTGAAAGACATGTTGGGGAAATGATTGATGAAGCTTTTCGTGAAGCTAAGGATAGAGTAATCCTTGCTAGTTTTGCTTCAAATGTATACCGTCTCCAACAAGCAATCACCTCTGCTGTTAAGACGAATCGCAAGGTAGCAGTTGTGGGAAGAAGTATGGTTAATATTGTTGGCATCGCAGCAGAATTAGGTTATCTGGAAATTCCAGAGGGAACACTTGTTGACATCGATGAAATTGTCGGCATGCCGGGAAATCAAGCCTGCATTTTGACCACGGGGAGTCAGGGTGAACCGATGTCTGCACTTACTAGAATGGCGAACCATGACCATCGGCATGTTGCAATTCAACCTGGAGATACCGTCATTATTTCAGCTAGTCCGATTCCAGGAAATGAAAAATCTGTGGCTAAAACAGTGGACCAATTATTCAAGCTGGGCGCGAATGTTATTTATGAATCGACCGATGGAATGCACGTATCTGGTCACGCTAGCCAGGAAGAACAAAAACTAATGTTAACTATGGTGCGACCACAGTATTTCATGCCAGTTCATGGAGAGTATCGCATGTTAATCAAACATGCTCAATTGGCAGAACAACTTGGTATTGCCCGAGAAAATATTTTTGTCGCTGAAAACGGAGCGATTATCGAGTTTACCCGTCATGGTGCAACTTTGGGTGGAAAGGTTACGGCCGGTAAAGTTTTGATTGACGGTCTGGGTGTTGGAGATGTTGGTAACATAGTGTTACGAGATCGAAAACAGCTCTCCCAAGATGGCATCTTGATTGTTGTCATGACCATAAGCCGCTCAAGCGGTGCAATTGTTTCAGGCCCGGATGTTGTGACTCGTGGATTTGTTTATGTCCGTGAGTCGGAGTATATGCTAGACGAGGCTAAACAGAAAATCAGACAGACGATGGCACGCTGCCGTGAGAATCGGATTACAGAATGGGCCGTTTTAAAAAGCCAAATTAGAGATGCTTTGAGTAAACAGTTTTATGAAAAAACCCGCCGCCGTCCTATGATTTTACCCATTATTCAAGAAGTTGACTAAACTAGTTAGAAACGCTCCATATTATGTTATGGAGCGTTTCTTAATTCATTTTACTGGATTCATTTATGTGAATAAACGGGGTCAAACTACTTTGGACATAGATTCTGCAAGAGCAGGATACGCTAGAAGCTTTTTTCTAAAACTTTTTTATGATTTATCGAGAAAGTATACAATAATAAATATTGCTTTAGCGCTGAGAACTAGGAGGAAAGACTAAAATAAATGAAAGTTGACAACACATGTCGAAAATGGTATTATAACTGAGCGCCACAAAGACGCACAGCGATTGAAGAAGTGAAGGGTTGAAACCTTCAAACTAATCAATCCAGACAAAGCAAAATAGTGATTGACAACGCAAGTTGAAAATGCTATGATGTAGATCCGGCCCAAACGGGCGCAGGAAACACAAACCAAACCAACAAATGGTCTTTGAAAACTAAACAACAAGGACAGCCAATGAGAGAAACTCGCAAGAGTTTCGAAAAAACAATGAGCGAATCATCTTCTTCAATGAAGTTGAAATAACTTTTTATGGAGAGTTTGATCCTGGCTCAGGACGAACGCTGGCGGCGTGCCTAACACATGCAAGTCGAACGGAGAATTTCAATAAGTTTACTTAGAGAAATTTTTAGTGGCGGACGGGT